>Ga0187844_10001431_pt1 | contig 18228 bp, 16 predicted proteins | sample SpaLakP09_SKY_50_FD_134517 | JGI IMG/M metagenome (GOLD analysis project Ga0187844, IMG submission 134517) | Oligotrophic lake water microbial communities from Sparkling Lake, Wisconsin, USA - SP09_SKY_50 | ecosystem: Environmental > Aquatic > Freshwater > Lake | place: USA: Sparkling Lake...
AAGATGCTCCGCGTGAAACTTGAAGTTGGCGATTCGATTACTACACCCAACTCTAATAAGAGGTACTCCTGGTCTTGTATTTCTTCGCGACGCATCCATCCAAAATGACGTATCCCATTTCGGATCACCCCCCAACAAAACTCTCTTTCTGAACTCCATCTGATACTCTTTCTCTCTCTCTTTTAGCTCAATTAACTTACCTTTGGTTATGATGGCCTCCCTAAGACAGAAATCAATGAAATCTCTGTCATCCTCGCAACATCTAAGTACCTCCTCTTTTGTACGGAGGTTACCATTGAAAAACGCAATGCACACCGCCGCGTACAAAAAATTATGACGAGTCTTAAAACCGTCGTATTCCTTGCATTCGGCTGAAAAAGTTACACGCTTAACAGAAGACATCTTAGCTGATATATACCTAAAAACACCAGAAAAAATTCAATTTTTTTACGATTATACAAAATTATTTTTTAGAAACATAAAACTCAAAGATATAATGTTACGATGAAACGAATCATTTGGATCAAGTGCATACTCCTTGTCCTCGTTTTTCTTATACTCAAGAAAAGTAATCATATCTTCAAAACAGGTCAGATCATAATGCGCTTTTATAGAATTTGTTGAGAATATATCGAGATGATCATCGAACGACCAAATAATTTTATCTTTGTACGCTTCCGATGATAGAACATTTTTTATCTCTTTTAGTAAATCCTCCGACGAAACATCCGATTCACACGCGAATCTTTTTTGTTTACCCATTTCTTTTGTTTTCTTTTCTCCACTAGATGCATATTTATTAAACAAATACTCACATTTGATGGCACTCAGCATCCCTATCGGAGACACCTGTGTAATATTGTTTTCTTCATCTCTTAATATATCAAGAAATAGAGTTTTTGATACATCCATCCTTTTATTGATTTTTGTAACTGGGTACATCTTTGCCATCATCGAATTGACATTGTAAATCAATATATCCTGTAACACTTGCATTCTCAAAAACAAGATACTCTTAGAATCAAAATAGTATGACATCTTTGAATTCTGAAAAGGATTTAAAAGATGCAACCTCGACCACGTTTTTCCTGTCATCAGTGCATAACACAATACCTGTATCTGTGCATCATCCTGCCAATCTCGTTTTTGTGACGCCTTTATCTCGTACACAGATGTCGTCTTCTCATCCTCATCGATTGTAGTTGCATCTGCGACACCCGTCAACCAAGGCATTTTTAGATTACATTGTATCTTTAGCTTTGGCTCATTAGGCTTGAGTTCTCTAGAACGTGGTTTTAGTACTGTCCAATAATTCTTGAGATTCTCCTTGAGCTTGTCACTCAGATTCATAAATATCTTGTTCGATAACGCAATGTGCAACTGCGAGTATAGATAAATACCATCGAATTGGTTTCTATCATCAAACATATTCGACGCAATATAGGTCGTATACTTCTTTTCCGCATTCGTTATTCTCTTTATGATGTGAGTATACATCGGATGGTTTTGCAAATCGTGTTCGGGTAGAAATGGCCATCGATTTACCCAAGTTGATGTTAGTAGGTTCTCTATCAAGATACCAACGAACGACTTCTCCTCATCTGTTATAATCGGAAGCACTTTATAATTTATGTCTTCTTCGAAAATCTTCCCGCTATTAAAACATTTTATATATTCTCTCAATTTTATTCTTGTATTGTATTTGATAACGGATGCCCTTATCAAAGATGTTACCGAATGCTCCGCATCGATGTAATCTTGAAACTTAAAGTCATCCAATGATTTTATTTGGTCATGAATCTTCTCCTTATTGGGCTGTGGACAGTTATCAAAAAGATTCAGAACCCTACTGAATTTATCTTCGAATGCTGGTACAAACATCAACACTTTCTTCTTAGCCCTTGTGAGTGCCACAGTGATTAGATTGACAACTACATCATCAGAAAGATGCACGAATGCTTTCTCAAGCGGGAATGTCAAGAATATGATAACGTAATCTCTTTCTAACCCTTTTGAAGAATTTGAAGTTGTCAGGAAATAAGTATCGGGTTCCAATTTCTTATGATCAAGATTCACTTTTATTCCATTCTCCCCCAAAAATCTTCTTATACGCGCGACATCTCCCATCGCTCCTCTAACCGTTATCGCAGATGAAAAAGTAAGTATCATCGTTTCTTCCGGCTTGTGTGTCGTTAGGAACTCTTTGAGTTCATCGAAAATATGTGAATACGAAAAGAACCTCTTCCATTCTATATCCGCATTTGATGTAGTATTCGATGATTTCCATCCCTCTATTCGATCTTTGAACTCCGGGTAGTATATCTTTAACGCCGTCTTTATCGTCGCAAGAGTCTTCGCAGGCACTCTCGGCGTCACCGACATATAGATCTTGTACGTGTCCTCTTGTTCCGGAAGAGTCATAAAATACCAGAGTATACTTTCTCTTGTCTCCTTTTGTATACTCTGATATATATCACCAGCAAACACAAACCTCGCATCAGGATAAAAATGCTGTAGTACCATAAGCGCTTGCTTCTCTAAATCTTGTGTCTCGTCGATAAATATAATCTTGGGTTGGAAACTGGGTTTGTAAGTAAAGTCTTTCTCATAACACAACTCCTCAACGAACTTTCGCTTTCCCTCGAAGTTTGGAAGATCAAGATATTTATATCCTCCCATTTTACACACTTGATATATTATACTATCATAAGTGCGCACATCAACTTTGTTCGCGATACCGTACTCCTTTAACTTTCTTTTTATTTCATTTTTGATTGATATATTATAGGAGATGAACAACACTTCTTCTGCTGCGAACAGCTTGTTGAATATTCCTCTAACGAGCAATCCTAGAAGTAGGCAGGTCTTACCTGCACCAAAAACGGCATGTATGATGTAGTTCCTGTGCTTGAATTGCAGGAAATTGTCGATGACTTGCTGCTGTTCTTCTCGCCAAGGGAAATTGATATTCGTTTTCAAATGATTGATTCGCTTGATATATTCATCTTTAGATTTAAAAGAATGATAGGATCCAAAATCCTTGAGCATATCCTTCATATCTTGAATAGATAGCAGTTCCGTATCTTGTTTCCATATAAAACTCGTCATTCTAAAGCTGAATTGACCTTAAAACGACATATTTTAAATCAATTTTTTTATGTACCGGCGATGTCGCGCGCGATGCACTTTTTGAAAGTACTTTGATATTTAAAACTTTCAAAATTTTAAAAAAATAAATTTATAAAAAGATTTTGAAAATACTTTTTTTGAAAAAAGTCATCGCGCGCGACATCGCCAATGACTTTTTGAAAATACTTTCATTTTTTGTCGGCTCATATAAAAAAAATATTTCCACACACACATTAATTTCAAGTAATAATTGAAATCGCCTATAATGAAAAATTTAAACTGTAACAGTTTAAAATCGAAATTTTGATTTCAATTATTAGTTGAAATTCTCTTGAAATTAGTTAAAATTAATTGAAATGTGTTTTTTTGAAGATGTAACGAAACTCATTTTTTTATTATATCTTTTTAAACTGTTGTCGGACTTAATCATATGTGTTAAGAATATTTTAATAAATTTCAAGAAAAAATTAAAATCGGTATTTAAACAATTATTTTATAATATAAATGGAAAATACATGCGAATTTTGCAAAACAACTTTTAAATCATCTTCAAATCTTTTAAACCATAAAAGAAATGCAAAATATTGCTTAACTATAAGAAATAAAGATAATAATAATTTTAATTGTACTTACTGCAGTAAAAATTTTAGTTCTAAAAATTGGCTAGATATACATCTTACAAAATGCACTGGTTACTCAAAAAATCTTAAAGAAGAAATGTTAAAACATAAGAGTGATAACGATACTTTATTAAAAAAAATAAATATTATGGAAGAAACAAAACAATTTTTAGAGAAACAACTTCAAGAAAAAGATAAACAATATGAAAAACAACTTCAAGAAAAAGATAAACAATATGAAAAACAACTCCAAGAAAAAGATAAACAAATCGCTGATCTTCAAAACAAACTCGAGAATATCGCTATCAAAGCTGCTACAAAACCTACTCATGTTCAAAATAACAATCAGCGTATCAATCAAATAGTTAATAATCTTATTCCTATAACACAAGAGCATTTAAAAGAACAAGCAGAATATCTAACTCTTGATCATATTAAAAATGGTGCTAGTGGTTATGTTCAATATGCTCTTGATTATCCACTAAAAGATAGAGTCGCGTGTACTGATTATTCCCGAAAAAAAATTAAATACAAAGATGAAAAAGGTAATATCATCGACGATCCTGAAATGACCAAATTAACTGAAAAATTATTTAAGGTAATAAAAGAAAAAAATACTTTTTTAATAGATGGATACATGGATGAGATACAAAGAAAGAATACTTCTACGATCGCCAATACCGGCAACGAATTAAATGATGAGGAAACAGAAAATTTTTATTATAGTTTAGATTTTTTGATCGATGAATTGCTTAAATACAAACATCTGAAAAATGATTTAATAGACACATCAGAAGGAAGAAGATCAGAGTTGTATTACGACTTTACAAAAGATATATGTTCTAAGTTATGTAAATAAATTTTTCAAAAATTTATTTCGCAAATTCTATTTTGATTCTTACAACTTTGAAGAATTGAATTATCTTGTAAATTATAAAAATCAAAATAAAAAATAACAAAACCTGCACGAGAAAGTTTGCAAGTTTATTTTCTTTTCCAAATATATTTAGAAGACTAAAACCTTTAGCGGGACTGCTTTTACTCCCGGCAGCTAGCCTAAATATTATATTCTCAGGTTCCGCCGCTACCAAAGTTGACACATCCGGCCAATATTCTTTTAAATACAAGTCTTCATCTATTGGGTGAGTTTTGAATTCTTCAGAATGATATTCTAATTTACCAGTTATAAGTTTCTCATAAGTGGTTGTTTTATACCCCGATGAAGAAATCCCCCAAATCAATCGGATAGTGAAATCTTCTGTTCTATATAAAAGTGGCCATTCTATATAAAGTCGGATACCATATAAATTCGGAAATCCAACAAATACATTCTCTTCTATTTCGCATTCGTCTTCACCCCTTAAAATTTTAAAATATCCATCGCCGTTCCAGGTAGGTCCCCAAGAATTTTTAACAATCCAATATTTCAGTCGTTCTTTAGTTTCCCCCCATCCCACTATCGAAATCGCATGTCCACCAACCAATCTGGCCTTTTTATCCCACCTATAAACCTCGTCTGGTTTGTTCCAATTTAACAAATCAGTGTATACTTTCATCGCTGATGACGCAGGTCCCCATTTATAAATATCTCTTCTAATATCCAATTCTGTACCATTTTCAAAAAGAGAATCATTATCATTTGTAACTCCCGAAACATAATAATACCCCCCGCATAAATGTGTTGTAAGTACACTTTTTGTATCCGGACAAACATCATATGTATCGGAATAGAAATCGGCACATGTACCTGTATTATCTTGTGGATTATAATCATATAAAGAGATACTTTCTGAATTCTCATATTTCGAGCAACTATCTTCTATAAGACCGAATCTGTACGCATATTGCCACCCACCGATCAATGTTTCTCCGTTGCATCCGTACTTATTTAACCCTACTTTCTCATCTTCTCGTACTTGTTGTCGGAGCTGCGGCAAGTTATAATCATACGGATTACCAACTTCTATACTTTTTTGGGCAACCTCGTACTCATCATCACCTCCAAGATTACATAATATCATAAAAGCCGGACTGAACATGTACTTATATTTACCCCTAGTGTATATAGATAATCGCGATGCCATCACAGAAGTCACTGCGAAGGCCCAACATCCACCACATAAACCTTGATCTCTTGGGGGATAAATATAATCTTTCCATACTACTCTGCCATCGAATTCGTTTGGTACATACACTGAAGTACTCGCCAATAATTTTCCGGTAGTTCTATCAATTTTCAGTAACTTAAATTCATCTCTGAATTTTAAACTTGATGCTAATATAGTATTGAACTGGCGATATTCTTTCAATAAAGTAGGATTTAAATTTTTGTCTTTAATTTCGTTTAATTTTTTATTTTTTTCATCTAGCCTTTTTAGGTAACCCTTGCTTTCAGTTTCCAAAGCAATTTGTCGTTTTTTAATTTCATCTTCGATAATTTTTTCTTCCATTTTCTTTTTTATTTTTTCTTCTTCTTCTTTCGAGAAATTTTCTCTTGTGTTCGGACGATTCATTCTTCGTAGATCTGCGAACTCATGCCTGAAGTCTTTAGAAGAACTTAATTTAGTATTAAACTGCCTGTACTGCTTTAGCGCATTTTCATCTAAAGGCTTGTCTTTGATTTCTTCTAATTTCTTATTTTTTTCATTAAGAATTTTCAAGCGGTGTTCGTTCTCTTTTTTTCTTTCCGCTTCAAAATTTTTAGGCTCCGTGTACCAATTTATATTGAATTGTTTATTCATAAATTTATTATACCCTAGATTTTTAAAATTGATTTTTATAAATTATTTATTTATATAAATAGAAAATGGATCATCAAGATTGGAAACCAGTTACTTGGAATAAGTCAGGAGAGAAATCGAAGGGGCAGTCGAATACTGCTTTTTTGAACGCCGAAAAAAGGAAAGGAAATGTCATCACTACGAATAAGAAGAATGTTTCGAATTCTAATAATAAAACTGAAGTGAACGTCCGAAAATTGGAAAGTGAAGAAGATACTTTCAAACATCCAATTGTTTCATTATCTATGGCAAAACGTATCGCACAGGTGCGTTGTGAGAAAAAATTGACACAGAAAGACCTTGCAATGAAACTTAGTTTAGATGTAAAGATAATTCAAGAATATGAAAATGGAAAAGCAATACCTAATCCAAATATAATTAACAAACTCGAGAAAGCATTGGATGCTAAATTAAGAGATAAGTAAAAAATTATTATTTTATTTTAAAAATAATAATTTACGAACTAGTAACATCAAGAGCTTCTATATTATCCAGGTTCCATCCCCAAATAGTTGTTATCGTATCTAAAGTAATTGGTGTGTTATAAAACATTCTTTCCATTGTCCAAACATTTGCAATTTTAGTTTTCCAACTACTTAAATTTTTGTTGAAATTCGTACATTCAGCAAACATATAGTTCATGTTAGTTATATTAGAAACGTCCCAATTACTTAAATCCTGATTAAAATTGTCGCACTTATTAAACATTCCTGTCATATTGTTTACATTTTGCACGTTCCAACAATTTAAATTTTGGTTGAAGTTTTTACAAGCGTTAAACATAAATGACATATTATTTACATTTCCTACATCCCATCCAGATATATCTTGGTTGAAACTGGTACACCCTTGAAACATCGCCAATGTTGATTTTATATTTTTAGGTAAAGGTGGAACAGACTGTAAATTTATCATATCATCAAATCTTATAATGTCTAAAATGTTATTACCATATGATGAAATTTTTGTTACGTATTGAATACCGTTAACTAATTGATTACTAATTATATTTTTAACAGCCGTGCCATATACCATTACAGAAAAATCGCCGGTGTTTGAATATGTATGTGAAATATTTTTATCTGATATACCATCCCCCCAATTTATTTCATAAGCTATAGTAGGAACAAAATTAATAGGTAAAGTAATTTGTGTCTCACCTGGTACTCCCGTGTATTGTATTACTAGGGGCGTCGAATCTACACAGTTATAATTATCGCAATAGGCATATTGCCCGCAGATGTTCCCGCATTTACCACAATTAGTAATATCATCAACCAATGATACACAAGAATTCGATATACTGCAATAGTTTTTACCGGGTGGACAGCCATTACATTTATCATATTTTCGTAGAATTTCTGTATTGTCTAATCGACATCTAATAATTCCGTCATTGTAATTTTTAATAGTTGTATTACAATCTGTTCTAATACCTTCGATAGTAGTATCGCACAATTTCTGATTTATATTTACAAATTCTGCCACTTTCCCACCTTTCCCATCCTTATTCGGACCACCCCAATATCTATCACGTGAATCTGCGGTACGAATATTAAATTCGGCTACTTTTCCTCCTTTCCCGTCCTTATTAGGTCCACCCCAATATCTATCGCGTTGATCTATAAATGGTTTACAAAATTTTGTAAATATCGGATTTTGTTTAATATTGTTATTCGACTGTGACGATGGGTTATAAAAAGCAAATGCTAAAATAAGTAATATCACAGAAACTATAATGCATAAAAAAAATATTTTTGAATATTTATTCATTTTTTATTTTAAAGAAAGTTTTTAATTTAAAAATATAAATCGTCATTATAAAAAAATGTGCGGTATATCGGTTTTTATAACTACTAAAGATCATAAAGAATTATTAAATGATAATATATCTCATCGCGGACCAGATACTACCATAACGTATTCATTTAATTACATTTTCAATGATATAAAAAAATATAAAATAAGTCTCGTCTTTCACCGCCTTGCTATCATTGATGTTGACAATGGAAATCAACCTTTTGTTCATAAACAAGGTGATCGACAAGTGTATCTTGTTTGTAACGGTGAGATTTATAACTATCTAGAGCTTATAGATAAATACGGACTAACAACAAAATCTGACTGTCATACCATTCTTGATTTGTACCTGAAAATCGGCATCGATAAGACTGTTAAGGAATTGGATGGAGAGTTTGCTTTTGTTCTAATTGATATTCAAGGTGAACAAATGGATATTCACTATGCACGTGACAGATTTGGAATACGACCCTTATTCTCAAACCATGATTCTAATGGATATTATTTTAGTTCTGAATTGAAAGGTTTACCAGATGCCATAGGAAAACAGGTTGAACCTCGAAAGATTCACACAATCCAAAATACAGGATTGTATTTTTACAATTCTTATTATACAATCGGATCCAAGGAACTCGAAATTGAACCTGATCTTGATCAGCAAATTCGTAATACTTTAATAAAATCCGTGCGAGATAGAATGCAAAGTGAAAGACCATTGGGAGCATTACTTTCTGGCGGTCTTGATAGTTCTTTGGTTGCAGGCATTGCTGCCAAGTTGCTGGCTGGGCAAAATAAAAGGTTAACCACTTTTAGTATTGGTATGGACTCAGGCTCGCCAGATCTTAAATACGCTCGAAAAGTTGCCGAACATATTAATAGCATCCACTATGAAGTTATACTACCTGTACAGCTATGGATCGATAATTTGAAAAATGTTATAAAGCAAATTGAAACTTATGATATCACAACAATAAGAGCATCCACTGGACAATACCTTTTAGCAAAATGGATTTCCGAAAATACAGATATAAAAGTCTTATTGAACGGAGATGGAGCCGATGAATTAGAAAGTGGATATTTGTATTTTTATAATGCGCCAAATGCCATTGGTGCCCATAACGAAAACTTACGACTTCTTGAAAATATACATTACTACGATGTCTTGCGGGTGGATAGAGGGATAAGTGCTTGGGGGTTGGAAGCACGTGTTCCATTCCTTTCAAAAGATTTTGTTGATCTTTATTTGTCGGTTGATAAAAATTTGAGACATCCACTCAAGGACGAGGGTAGTCGAATAGAAAAACATTTGGTTAGGAAAGCATTTGCGGATCAAGATTTGATCCCGCCCGAAGTGTTATGGCGCAAGAAAGAGGCATTTAGCGATGGTGTATCCGATATTAAAAAGTCTTGGTTTGAGTATATTCAAGAGTACGTTGAAACACAGGTTAGTGATGAAGAGTTTAGAAAACATATAATTGATTTTCCAAGTAAAGAAGCATATTGGTATAAGAAAATATATAGCACTTATTATCCAGTCTCAAATAATTTTTTAAGATATTGGATGCCGAAATGGAGTAGCGAAACGAAAGATCCAAGTGCAAGAGTTCTTAAAATAAATTGAATTAAATTTTTAAAAGTATTTTATTTTAAAAATTAATTACATCTGCGAGCTGCATCTTTGAGAGGTTAAAAATACAGTATAGAAAGCTTCCTCCTCGGATGATAAACTAATATTATTATTAGTAATATTACCGGTAGTAGTAATCTCGTCAGCTCTATAAGTGCTATTAATATGTTTTTTTATCCAAGTAATAAGTTGATTAATATCGGGATAACATGTAATTTCGTTTAAAAATTGAAATAAAAAATTTAACTGCCTCAAGTTAATTTGACAATTTGGTAAAGCAATGGATGGATTTTTTGAAAGTATAGACGTAAAGGTTTCCATAAATTCTTCTAAGGTGGTATATAAAACAATATCTGATTCACTTTTATCTGAATATTTTTTAATAAAATCCATCATACATTTGCAGAATTTAAGAGCGTCTTCTTTAAATGCTGTATCGATTGCGTTGAAAACATTTTCTTTATTAGCTTTATATCCATCGCTCTTACCTAATATATTTTTAAGACGTTCGTCAAGAAAAACTTTCTTTGCTATTACAGCTGAATCATCTGTGGTTGTAGGGGTTATAGTACTATTTGGTTTAGTTAAAAAATAAATAAGTATGGATACCCCGACAACTACACAAATTGAGATAATTTGAAAAATTGTTATTTGAAATTTCATTTATTAATATATATATTTTTTTTATATTTTATATCTTTCCGGATACATTCCGTGCAAATTCTTTAGAAATACCCTGAGAATCATCTCCTGTCGTTCTCTCAATGTCTCTATTTGCTCTATCTCCAAGTTGATATCGTCATCCATCTCTTCATCCTCTTTCTTATCACTGAATTCATTCTCATATTCCAGCTTATCAGTGTATTCGTTTTCTCTTCTTAAGATCTCTTCATTTTGTGTTTTATAAGTATCCAGGAAAATCTCCCATTTGCTGTCCATCTCTTTCAGGAAATCTTCATCCTTGAACTTCAAGATCATTGCATACAAGGAACCAAACATATCAACCTTTAGAGAATCACTTTTCGCGATTTGAGAATAAGGAGCATTGTTTACAATCTTAAAAATTGTATAGTTTCTATTATCAAATGTATCATAAATAGAGATAGTTGCTTCTTTAAAAAGCGATCTTATAGTTTCATCTTTGATTGCGGAAAGAAAAGTTGTATATTTACTCATTTTTATTTATAGAAATCTTGGTTTTAAGCCGAAAAAAATTGATTTTTTTCTGGGACTTATACCTTAATTCTACCCAATTTATATGGAACAACTCGCTATAAATCTCGCCAGGTTACCCCTCGAAACAGTTCATAATATTCGTTATGAATTGGCCACTAGTCCCAAGACTAACTACGATGCTGTTATCGCACACCTCAAGGATAGTTTTGAACCTACTTGTGGAGTTCGTTGCCGTTTCAACAAGTTTTTCATTCTTGACGGGTGTATCTTTCAATATCCTACGCTGACTCGAATGTCTCACAAGGCATGTCAAGATTGCATACACCCAGTTGAAGACTACAGCTTCACCTACTGCTACAAGCACGCGCTACCCGACACCCAGGATTTTGAACTTTATCACAGATATTGTAAATAAATAAATTATTCTTCTTAAAATAAAAAATGAGTAAACGTAAAAATAAAATAAAAGCACTTCTAAATGTTTTATCAAAATGCGAAAACACCGATCAAGTTGAAATTATTCGAGTAAGTATAAAAAATGAAAAAACAAAATTCATCGACCTATCCAGAAAACCATACTTTAAAGATATATTGGATCTTGTATTTGGCTATTACGAAATCAATCGTGATGGAGAAACTGAGGAGGTATACAATTATTTGTTGCAGCTCATCGATACATCTGTAAGTACGGAAGAATAATTTTTTATTTTTATTTTTAAATAAATGAGTATTCCAGAAATAAAAATAGTTATTGATACATCCAAATCCTTATTTTCTGGGACTAATAACCAAGTGAAAATAATTTTTAGAAAATATGCATGCAGTGGGAAACCCGGAAGCCCTGATTTTAAAATAGATATCACCGAAATTCCATTAATACTTAATAAAAAAGGGAATACCATTAAAGCTGGAAGTTCTAAAACATATATATTTAAGGATGAGAGAATAAAAGATATTTCATATGTTAAGCAATTTACTCTCGAAAAAGCTTTTGATTTTTATGGGAAGGTATTTGGGGGATCGTTTTTCGCTATTCCAATCGGTCTTAGAGTTTCAAATAATTGGAAAGTAAAAAGAGTTAGAGTATATTATAATAATACTCTTGTACTAGATAATAATGAAAGTAATTCTGAAACAAAGGCTGTATGGCTTGATAAACGTAATTACTGGATTACTTACCCTGATCCAAATAATGCAGGACCAAATGATTGCGGAGTATGTGGTTGTGAAACCTATCAGGCTCCTCCTAATAGGTTTCAAAATGTTGGATTTGCACCAGAAGGTGTATTATAAACATTTTTAATTTTTATTGATTAAAAATGTAAATCATAATTTTTTTAAACAAATTATTATCGCGCTGTTCCACCTTGGCAATATATTCCATTAATTTTTGAAATATATTCATCCATTGAATGTTCTAAAACGCCCAATGCCTGCCCTAAAACAGGTATTATGTATGCTCTGTCTATATCATATCTTCCACCATTTGGTGCACATCCAGCAACACCTGCAACAAAATCGCCTAGACTGTCAGTATTTATTTCCCATTTTGCATATTTTACACGTCTAACAGGGTTTTCAGGAGACCAATGAGCATAACCACTTAAAGATAAAATATCTGCAACTGGATCCACTCTATTTGGATTTGCCCAGCATTCATCATAAAAATAACCTACATATCTAGTATGCATCATTCTTCGTATAAAAGGTGGAGTGACTACAAAAAATGGACAAGGAGCTCCAAAAGAAAATATTTCAATGTCAACATCGTTACCAAATCTGTCTTTAAAATATCCAGCTGCTAATTGTGCAATTGCTCCTCCAAGACTGTGTCCACCAAAAATAATTTTTTTATAAGGTGTACTAAATGCATTTTGCATTCTTAAATAATAGCATATAATTGGTACCCATTTATGAAATCTTATCCAAAAACCACTATGTATTAAGGTTCCATATATACTTGAAGGTATTGGCAAAGTAGTAAGATTATAGAACCAGTCTGTGAAGGCATCTCCAACATCGTCCGTGTCTGTGCCTTCGAATATAAACATAATACTATTTCGTGCAGAATCATTGGTTCCATGATATAATTTACCCCATTCATCGCATACTACAATATTATCCCCGCCAATTGTATGGGATTTACAATAAGCATCTCCAACTTTTGGTTCACTAAGTGTACAATCATTTGCCGGATTATATACATATTTACAAAGAGATGCATCTTGTGATTGCGGACATGCATTTCCACCAATAAAAAAAGGTTGAACAATATTATTGAGTTGATTTCTACAATTTCCACCAGGCGTTGGCTGGGTAGGATGTGGTGACGGAGGCTGAGGAGTTTGATAAAATTTAATACCTTTTATAGGATCAAGTTTAATATCTGTATTAATTTGTGTTGTATAACCTACATTTATACCATTTATATTTACATCAACCTTTTTATATTCGAAAAATTTACGATCTGAAACAGGATTATAAGGTTTATAAGGAGTTGTTAAAAGTTCACCTTTATTTTTATCTTTATTTAAGATAGGAATAGGTAATGAATAATATGGGTCTTTTATATCTTTTTGTTCACCTATTCTATCTATTTCAATTTTTATAGAATCATAACTAGGTACACCTTCTAGTTTAAATGGAACTTTTATTGGTGTAATAGGTTGCGCTTTAATATTTGTTAATCCGAAAAAGTTAGTATTTAAACTTCCATCATAGTTATAAAGTTTATCTGTTCTTCCCATAATATTAAAGAAAGTTGTATTCAAAAATGTGTCTTTAGTAGCACCCAATACATTTGAAATTATTTTATCCGAATTTGGATCAATATAAAAATCGGATGGTTTAAATCCTGCTCGGTAAATAGCTTCGTTAAAAGTAAAACTATGACACTGCGGGAAAGGTGATTTACCTTCAGAATAATCAAAATACATTGAATTTATTTTAGTATTATCTCCAAGTTTATCTTTGTTTGTTATATAAATATAAAATTTCCCGTCTTCTGCAAGATAATAATTTTGATTTACTATATTTGTATATGGTGTATTTTTTGAGTCATACACAATAGAACTTAAAAAATCTCCCGAAGTTACAAGAACGCTATATCTTCCGTTATTGTTATTAATTGTTACGTTATAACCATCTGGTGAAGATCCAGTTACAGTAAAATTTGTTAAATATTTATTATTTGTTGGCAAAGGATTTTTGCAATTTGCCAAATCATTTTTACAGATTGTCAAAGATGTTTGCGCCTTCTTAAGATCGGCTGGACATTTAAATAAATTTATAAAAGGAGTTAATATACCAGATTGAGAGTTCGTATTCGACGAACTAGAATATATATTTATGGATACAAATAGCAAAACAAATACTATACCCAAAATAATAAAAACTAAAATTCTTGAGGTTTTCATTTTTTTTATTTAATAAAATAAAAAAAATTAAGAAAAATATTTATAAAAGATGGCAACGAAAATTGGAAGTGGTACCGCAAACCAGCACCATATACTCGCTGCACCGCAACTATAAAATATCATTGACAGTAGTACAGTTATTAAGATGTACGCAATAACAAAAAGACTTAGACCAAGAGGTCTAAAAAGTAATAATAAAATAGCAACCAATACAAATGTATAGAGGTATCCACCACCTGTAAAATCATCCCACCATTTTAAGTTGAGATGGGAGCAATTTGCAGATGGTTTTATACATTCATATTCTTTCCCATTATTGAGTTTTAAAAATAAATAAGAAATATAAACTAAAATTAACACGGATGCAATAATTTTGGAAGAATCCGGTTGATCTATGAACATCATCAATAGAATAAAGAGCATGATAGGCTGTGTGAGGTTGAATATCAAGGCCATTTTTGTTCCTATTTTATTGGTTTCGCCACAATCTTGATCGATCCATATTAGATATTCACTTAACTGCATCATAATTACCCATTGCCAGAATAAACAAAATATGGTAATTTCAGGCTTCTTGTAATAAAGCGCAACTGATATATTTACTATCGTTCCTAAAATAAAAGTTATAATTGAAGTTTTCGCATCCCAGCACATTTATTATTACAAAACTTTTGCTTTTTTAAAAAATTTTGTTAATAATATTTTTTGTTCTTTCAGTTCCTCTTTACTCATTCTTTTTATCTCATCATATATCATTGTATTGTTTAGCATAATGAAGGGTTGATCTGGTTTTATAAACTCCTCTGGTTCCAAATCGTTCAATTCCATATATTTCCAAGCATATCGATGATCTATTTGTTGTACTGTCTCGTTCGCGTTATCAAAAAATGAATTCGGACAGTCCATAAAATTTTGAAGTGATTTATGTCCTAGTTCCCCGTAAAATATATTGTTACCTTTCGTCTCCTCCAGTATTCTTTCATTATTTGCACACCATTTTTTCATTATTTCTGCATCTTTATGACACGCAAACCCCCACACACAAGGTACTATAATCTTGTATCCGTAAAATTCCAATTTTTCTAACTTATCAAAAATAGGATCCATCGAATTTAAAACTATAGAATCAGAATCAATCCATATACCACCGTACTTACAAAGTAATTTAGCTCTTATATAATCTGCTTTTTGAGCAAGCTGATTCGGTGATCCTTTTATATTTAGTAAAAGTGGATTTATATCAATATAATCAAAAACTGTTTTTTCGTTAACACGTATTACTTTATATCCAATACCATTATTAGCATTGTTATCTACACTTTGGTGACATAAATCTATATATGCGATACCATTAGGATACTCATCAGACGTTTCCCAATACTGCCATACAACTCGTTCAAACATTTTATCTTAAGATAATACGTTTTTAAATATCTATATATCTTCCATCAACCGACACAAAACCATTAACACCCAATCGATTAATAATCACTTTATCCATTGTCGAGTTATTAACGAATAGTGCGAAAATCAACTCATATCCACTATAAATTAAATCTGTATTTTCTGTGTTTTCAAGAAAGTTTAAAAAATCATTTATTGCATCCTTTGGTAATTTGTAAACTACTGTCGTGATAATATTATAATTATTATTAATATATCGCACGCATGCGCTGTTGTTGTCGAATAAAGAATAATTAAACTTGTCATTAAGCCAATATCTACCACTTATTTTGAAAAAATTGTTGTACTGAATATTATTTTTTTGAAGATATTCAATCCCTTTAATTGTAAGTATTGTTTCACCTTTGGATTTGCTCTCGGAATTTACTTTTGATAAAACATCTTGGTCGTCCTTTAAATTTATAAAATAGTCGACGACCGATCTTAAAAATGTTTCTTCGATATCTGAACATTCTACTAAAAGTATTTTTGAATCTGGAATATATTTTCTTATACTTTCAATAGTTTTTAAAGTATCACTCAATCTTTTTTCTTTATCGCAAAAACTTCTAACATCAGAATAATCTAGTTTTTTAGCGCATATATTTATAACTGATGTTACAAGTACTATATTCATTTTTATTATTTAAAGATGTTTTTTTAAATAATAAATGTGTGATTGTGATAAAATGAAAAATATAGGGGGTAATGTGACTGATTATTTCGACTATGATTACATTGGTCAAGATATAAATACTGACGCATTCACTAGATACACCGATAAATTTAAAATAATGTGCGTAAAACACCATCCATTTTTCACCTTCCTAGCAGGGATAAATCATATAAGCCCTAGTGTTGTGTCTGTTGAAATATTACATGCTTGGTACTCAAAGGGCGCAAGAGAACTTAAAATTTTGGGGAAAAGAAGAAATGATGACGTGACTATAGGATTAAGAAAGGCATGGAATTTATTTTGGGGAGATAAAGATTTGATTACACACACTTATAACTTAGGTGATGAGGGATCGGCAATAACTGAGTATGTTGTTAATTATGATGTTGATCCGGTAGTAAGAGGGAATATATTTGGGGGTAATATATATGTAGGATTACTTTGTAATGAATATAATTATTCTAAACAATAACCGTGTGCACTATCCCAAGCAGGTAGTTGTTTGTATTTCGATTTGCGAAAACTATTTAATAATTTTTGAAGATGTGTATCAGAAGTTTTTAAATTGTCATTGACCGCGCTTAAAGATGTAAAATAAGAAGCCTGTGGAAATTTATAAATATATATATTAGGGATTCCAATATTGAACATTGAATACAAGTTATAAAGAAGTTCATATTCTTTATTTTCAACAGACCATTTTGTAAGTATTTTTACAATTTGAGTTGTACTCATTTTTATATTATAGTAGGAATATTTTTTTATATTATTTTCAGGGTTGATACCCTTTATTTTCAGTCTACACTCAGTTTTAAAAAATAAAATTGATAATTTAAATTCAAAAACAATTAATTTTTAGCAATACCATGAACGAAGACATAAAAGAAATTGAAAGAATAACCTTCGGTGTTTACTCAGCCGAAGAGATTAAAAAGATTGCTGTATGCAAGGTCGATAGTTCGAAAATTTGTAGCTCAGACAAGATTGGAAGTTTGGGGACAGTTTACGACCCTCGTATGGGCACGCTTGATAACGATAAGCTGTGTGAAACTTGCAATTTAGACATTTGGCACTGTAGTGGACATCAAGGCTATATTGAGCTTAACGAATGCATCATTCATCCTTTATACTACAAAGAAGTCATAAATTTTTTGAAAAGTTTTTGTATTAAGTGTTATAAGTTGCTTATGACACGTGACCAGATTTACTTGAACGGTTTCAACAAGATTAAAGGTCCAAAGCGGTTTGCGAAGATCTTGGAGAAACTGGAAAAGATTGATATATGCTCTCATTGTTCACAACCTCAACCGGCTATTAAATACAATGTTACTGATAACTCCGTGTCCCTGGTTTACAAGAAGAAGGATAATATTAAAGTAAGTATAGGTCTTTCGGTAGACGAGATCAAGAAGATATTTGATAATATTGTGGATGACGATGTGACTCTTATTGGATTTGATCCAGTGCTTATTCATCCACGGAATCTCATTTTGCAAGTATTTCCTGTCATCCCGCCTTGTTGTAGGCCTTATGTTATCACAGATGGGAATATTTGTGATGA
>Ga0187844_10001432_pt1 | contig 18223 bp, 12 predicted proteins | sample SpaLakP09_SKY_50_FD_134517 | JGI IMG/M metagenome (GOLD analysis project Ga0187844, IMG submission 134517) | Oligotrophic lake water microbial communities from Sparkling Lake, Wisconsin, USA - SP09_SKY_50 | ecosystem: Environmental > Aquatic > Freshwater > Lake | place: USA: Sparkling Lake...
CCTGAAGGGCTACCGCACGGGCGGCACCATCCACTTCATCGTCAACAACCAGATCGGCTTCACCACCAGCCCGCGCTATTCGCGCAGCTCGCCCTATCCGTCGGATGTGGCGCTGATGGTCGAGGCCCCGATCTTCCACGTCAACGGCGACGATCCCGAAGCCGTCGTCTATGCGGCCAAGGTCGCCACCGAATATCGCCAGATGTTCGGCAAGGACGTCGTGGTCGACATGTTCTGCTATCGCCGGTTCGGTCACAACGAGGGCGATGACCCGACGATGACCTCGCCGCTGATGTACGCCAAGATCAAGGGTCACCCCTCGACCCGCGAACTGTACGGCAATCGCCTGATCGCCGAAGGCGTCATCAGCCAGGCCGATGTCGATAGCTGGATCACCGAGTTCGAGACCTTCCTCGACAAGGAATTCGACGCCGGCAAGACCTACAAGGCCAACAAGGCCGACTGGCTGGACGGCAAGTGGGCCGGCCTGGCCGCGCCGGCGGACGAAGAGCGCCGTGGCTCGACCGCCTTCCCGGGCACCCGTCTGCTGGAGCTGGGCCGCCAGATCACGACGATCCCCGAGCGCATCGACGCCCACAAGACCGTCAAGCGCGTCATCGAGAACCGCCGCGAAGCCATCGAAAAGGGCGAGGGCCTCGACTGGGGCACCGCCGAGCACCTGGCCTTCGCCACCCTGCTCGACGAGGGCTTCCCGGTCCGCCTGTCGGGCCAGGACTCGGTGCGTGGCACCTTCACCCAGCGCCATTCCGACGTCATCGACCAGACGACCGAAGAGCACTACACGCCGCTGAACAACATCCGCCCCGGCCAGGCCCACTATGAAGTGATCGACTCGGCCCTGTCGGAAGAGGCGGTGCTGGGCTTCGAATACGGCTTCTCGCTGGCCGATCCGAACACCCTGACCCTGTGGGAAGGCCAGTTCGGCGACTTCGTGAACGGCGCCCAGGTGGTCATCGACCAGTTCATCAGCTCGGGCGAGCGCAAGTGGCTGCGGATGAGCGGCCTCGTGCTGCTGCTGCCGCACGGCTATGAGGGCCAGGGCCCCGAGCACAGCTCGGCCCGCCTCGAACGCTTCCTGCAGTCGTGCGCCGAGGACAACATGCAGGTGCTGAACTGCACCACCCCGGCCAACTATTTCCACGCCCTGCGCCGCCAGATGCACCGCGAGTTCCGCAAGCCGCTGGTGATCATGACCCCCAAGAGCCTGCTGCGTCACAAGCGGGCCGTGTCGAACATGGCCGATCTGGCCGAGGGGTCGTCGTTCCACCGCGTGATGGTCGACGGGGCCGAGGCCGGCTGCGACGTCGGCGGTGTCACCCTGAAGCCGGACGCCGAGATCAAGCGCGTCGTCATCTGCTCGGGCAAGGTCTATTTCGACCTCGTCGACGCCCGGGCCAAGAGCGGCCGCGACGACATCTATCTGCTGCGTCTGGAGCAGTTCTATCCCTGGCCGCTGAAGTCGCTGATGGGCATCCTGGCGCGCTTCAAGAACGCCGAACTGGTCTGGGTTCAGGAAGAACCCAAGAACATGGGCGGTTGGACCTTCGTGGATCCGTGGATCGAGCTCACCCTCGCCAAGCTGGACATCAAGGCCAAGCGGGCGCGCTATATCGGACGACCGGCCAGTGCCTCGACCGCGGCGGGTCTGATGAGCCGCCACATGAAGGAACTGCAGGCCTTCCTCGACGAGACCTTCGCCTAAAGACCATTGACCGGCTCCGCCTGCAGGGCGGAGCCGCCTCCACACCGACCGGCAAAAACGAGAGACATCGGAACCCCCATGGCCGACATCATGACCCCCGCCCTCGGCGAATCCGTCACCGAAGCGACGGTGGCTCGCTGGACCAAGAAGGTCGGCGAGGCGGTGAAGAAGGACGAGATCCTCATCGAGCTCGAAACCGACAAGGTCAGCCTGGAAGTGGCCTCGCCGGCCGACGGCGTGCTGAGCGCCATCGGCGCCGAGGAAGGCGCGACCGTGGTTCCGGGCACGATCCTGGGCGTGGTCAGCGAAGGCGCTTCGGCGGCGGCAGCTCCGGCGGCGGCTCCGGCCCCCAAGGTTGCGGCTCCGGCCCCCGCGCCGGTCGCCGCTCCGGCCCCTGTCGCCGCCGCACCCGCCGCGGCCGCTCCGGTCAGCCCGGCCCCGGCCCGCATCGCCGCTGAAAACAATCTGGACCTCTCGAAGGTCGCCGGCACCGGCAAGGACGGCCGGGTGACCAAGGGCGACGCCCTGGCCGCCCTGGAGGCTCGCGCCGCCGCCCCGGCCCCGGTCGCGACGCCGTCGGCCCCGCGTCCGCTGCACGAGCGCGAAGAGCGCGTGAAGATGACGCGCCTGCGCCAGACGATCGCCCGCCGCCTGAAGGAAGCCCAGAACACCGCGGCCATGCTGACGACCTTCAACGAGGTCGACATGAGCGCCGTGATGGCCCTGCGCAACCAGTACAAGGACATCTTCGAGAAGAAGCACGGCGTGAAGCTGGGCTTCATGTCCTTTTTCACCAAGGCCGTCGTGGCGGCCCTGAAGTCGGTTCCGGACGTCAATGCCGAGATCGACGGCACCGACATCGTCTACAAGAACCACTATGACATCGGCGTCGCCGTCGGCACCGACAAGGGCCTGGTGGTGCCGGTCGTCCGTGACGCCGACGCCCTGAACCTGGCCGAGATCGAAAAGGCCATCGGCGCCCTCGGCAAGAAGGCCCGCGATGGCCAGCTGGCCATCGAGGACATGCAGGGCGGCACCTTCACGATCACCAACGGCGGCATCTACGGCTCGCTGATGTCGACCCCGATCCTCAACGCGCCGCAGTCGGGCATCCTCGGCATGCACGCGATCAAGGAGCGGGCCATGGTCGTGAACGGCAAGATCGAGATCCGCCCGATGATGTACCTGGCCCTCAGCTACGACCACCGCGTGGTCGACGGCCAGGGCGCGGTGACCTTCCTGGTGAAGGTCAAGGAAGCCCTCGAAGATCCGCAGCGCATGCTGCTGGAACTCTAGTTTCCACGCACCGTCGAACGTCGAAGGGGTCGCGCAAGCGGCCCCTTTTGCGTTGGGGCGGCGGGTGTATGCTCGACCGACAGCCACGGATCATCACCATGACCGACCCGGTTCCCGAGCCCGTCCGCGCCAAGCTGTTTGTTCACGGCAGTAGCCAGGCCCTGTGCCTTCCGGAAGGTCGCCATTCGCCGCGAGGGTAACAAGGTCATCCTTGAGCCGATAACTGTGGCGTCGCCCGAAGCCGGTGATTGAGACATGTCTGCTTCCAGCCCGTTGCGGACGTTCAGAACAGCTCTTTGAAGGTGCTGCGCGCCTGCCGCTTACTGATGACGTGGGCTTCGCGCTCGTTCTCTTCCCACCACGAGCCGCAAGCTTGACACCGGTGCAAATGCGCGTGGTTAGGTATGCTGGTCCCGACCAATGCAGGCGAAGATTGGTTTCCCGAGAGAATGCCTTGCCGGCAAGCCTCACAACCTCTTCTGAACCAATCGATCAAGCGGTGAGGCTAGCGCGAGCAACGCCCGAAATCCACCCGTTGCAGATGCTGCGGAACTCCGCTGCTGGCTCTTCTTCATCCGCTCTCCCCGGCGAAAGCCGGGGCCCAGATTCAGCCTGAGCGTCTGGGGATGATGCGCCTTGCCGCCTAGCCAAGCGTAATGAGAGCTCGGGGTTCGATCTGGGCCCCGGCTTTCGCCGGGGAGAGCGGAGGAGGGAGCTTGGCCCTGAATCCACCCACCGCCGGCCCTCGAAGGGGCGGAGCCCAGCTATTCATCTGATGCGAGACGCTATCAGTCCGGCCTCGGCCCCGGCCAGACCACGCGGAACGCCTTCAGGGCCGCCGGGTGGTAGATGGTGCTGTGGTGCTCCTGGGGCATCGGGTCATAGGTCCAGGCCAGGCCCGCAGGCGGTGCGGCCTTCAGCGCCGCCACGACCTTGTCGACACTCGCCTGCATCGTGCTCCCCTCGTCGCCGATGGTCAGGTAGAGCTTGCTGTCCTCGGCCGGCCAGCGGGCCAGGTCGGCGGCCGCGCCCCGGGCCAGGGCCTGGTCGCTCCACCACAGGCTGGGACTGGCGGCGATGTAGGCGTCGAACAGGGCCGGCTGCTTGAGGAAGGTCTCGACCACGAACAGGCCGGCCAGGCTCTCGCCGATGATCGCATCCTCGCCGCTGGTCCGGTAGCGGGCCGCGACCCAGGGCTTCAGCTCCTCGGCCAGGAAGCGGCGATAGGCCGCCGAGCCGCCGTGGGTCGGAAAGTCAGCCTTTTCCTTCGGATCGGTCGTGGGCGGGGTCAGGTCGTGGCGGCGGTCGATCCCTTCGATGCCGACCACGATCATCTCGCGCCAGGTCCAGGACAGCTCGCCCAGCTGGGCGAGGCCGGCGATGTGCGGGAAGTCCTCCTGCTCGCCGCCGTCCATCAGATAGAGCACCGGATAGCGCCGCTCCGGATGCGCCCCATAGCCGGCCGGCAGATGCACATTGATGCGCCGCACCTGGCCCAGCACCGTCGAGCTCAGGGTAAGGGACTCGCCGATGACGATCGGCCGTACCGCTGCGGGCTCTTCGGCCAGGGCCGGGGCGGCGATCAGCAGGCCGAGGGCGAGAGCAAGCGGTCTGAACACAGGGGGTCTCCGAAAGGGGCCGGACCAGGGTAGGGCACCGCTGCCGCCGACGGAAGGCGGCCTTCCGCCCCCGGACGGGCGAGAAGGCCCGCAAAAGCAGGGTTTGCGGCCGCTTTGGGTTGATCCCCCCGACGGCTGCGCTAGGAGTAGCCCGCCCGCCCTGTTCGTGTGGAAATCTCGGGGGCGCGGTCCCATCTCTGTCCGGCGCCGTTCGCAGGCGCGTCTCAAGGCGAAGATCCATGGCTCAATACGACGTCGTCATCATCGGGGGCGGTCCCGGCGGCTACAATGCGGCGATCCGCGCCGGTCAGCTGGGCCTGAAGGTCGCCATCATCGAGGGGCGCGGCACGCTGGGCGGGACCTGCCTGAACGTCGGCTGCATGCCGTCCAAGGCCCTGCTGCACGCGTCTGAGGTCTATGCCGCCGCCGCCGGTGGTGAGCTGGCCACCCTCGGGATCGAGGTCAAGCCGAAGCTGAACCTGCCGCAGATGATGAAGCAGAAGGCCGACAGCGTCGAAGCCCTGACCAAGGGCGTCGAGTTTCTGATGAAGAAGAACAAGGTCGACTACATCAAGGGCTGGGGCCGCATCGACGGACCGGGCAAGGTTGTGGTCAAGGCCGCCGACGGCACCGAGACGGTGCTTGAGGCCCGCAATATCGTCATCGCTACGGGCTCGGAGCCCACGCCGCTGCCGGGCATCACCGTCGACAACAATCGCATCGTCGATTCGACCGGCGCCCTGACCCTGCCGGAAGTGCCCAAGAGCCTGGTGGTGATCGGGGCCGGCGTCGTCGGTCTGGAACTCGGCTCGGTCTGGCGCCGCCTCGGGGCCGAGGTCACGGTCGTCGAGTTCCTCGACCGCATCTGCCCGGGCCTGGACAATGATACCGCCAAGGTCTTCCAGCGCAGCCTAACCAAGCAGGGCTTCAAGTTCCAGCTGGGGGCCAAGGTCACCGGGGCCAAGGCCTCGGCCAAGTCGGTGTCGCTGACGGTCGAGCCCGTCGCCGGCGGCGAGGCCCAGACCCTGACCGCCGACTATGTGCTGGTCGCCATCGGCCGCCGTCCCTACACCCAGGGTCTCGGCCTGGAGACGGTCGGCATCACGCCCGACAAGCGCGGCATGATCGCCAATGACCACTTCAAGACCAGCGCCCCCGGCGTCTGGGTGATCGGTGACGTGACCAGCGGTCCGATGCTGGCCCACAAGGCCGAGGATGAGGGCGTGGCCTGTATCGAGCTGATCGCCGGCAAGGCGGGTCACGTGAACTACGACCTGATCCCCGGCGTGATCTATACGAGCCCGGAAGTCGCCACCGTCGGCAAGACCGAGGAAGAGCTGAAGGCCGCGGGCATCGCCTACAAGGTCGGCAAGTTCCCGTTCAGCGCCAACAGCCGCGCCAAGATCAACCACGAGGGCGAGGGCCAGGTGAAGGTTCTGGCCGATGCCGCGACCGACCGCATCCTGGGCGTCCACATGGTGGGCCCCAATGTCGGCGACATGATCGGCGAATACTGCGTGGCCATGGAGTTCGGCGGCGCGTCGGAAGACGTGGCCCGCACCTGCCACCCGCACCCGACCCGGTCGGAGGCCCTGCGCCAGGCCGCCATGGGCGTCGAAGGCTGGACCATGCAGGCTTAAGCCTGCCAGGTCTGCAGAAAATCAGGGGCGGGTCACCGGAGCCGGTGTCCCGCCCCTGTTCGTTCAGGCCTCCGGTGAGACGGCCCTGAATTCCGCCAGCTGCGCCGCAAAGGCCCGCTGGAAGGCCGGCCGGGCCTCGGCCCGGGCGATATAGGTCGAAAGGGCCGGAACCTCTTCCAGCAGGCCGCTGCCCTTCAGGCGCTGCAGCACGCTGACCATCATCAGATCACCGGCGCTGAACCCGGCCTCCAGCCACTCCGCCTCGCCCAGGGCGAGGGCCAGTTCGGCGAGCCGCCGGCGGACGCGGTCGTCCAGTAGGGGCTGCCGCGCCGCCTGCCAGGGGGCGTCGTGCTCGACCAGCAGGGCCATGGAGCGCTCGACGATCGGTGGCTCGACCGTATTGAGCGCGGCGAACATCCACATGATGGCCCGGGCGCGGAGCCGGGGCTCATCGGGCAGAAGGCCCCGGTTTTGCTCTGCAATGTGCAGGACGATCGCGCCGGACTCGAACAGGACGAGGCCGTCGTCCTCAAGGGTCGGGATCTGGCCGAACGGCTGCCGGGCCCGATGGGCCGGTGTCCTGAGGTCGTCGAAGGCCAGCGGCAGCACCTCATAGGCCAGACCGACCTCATCGAGGGCCCAGCGAACCCGCATGTCACGGGCCAGGCCCCGGCCGCGATCCGGCGAGCGTTCGAAGGCGGTGAGGCGAAGGCTCATGCGGAAGCTCCCTGCTCAGGCCGGGGAGAGGGGCCCGGCGCGGGGGCAGATTTCCCCGGATCCGGCCCAGAAAAAAGCCCCACCGGTGTCCCGGCGGGGCTCGAGTTGTTTTTCAGGGGAGGAACGCCCCGAGGGGATGGGGCGCTTACGCGGCACTAAACCTTAGAATTCTTCCCAGTCGTCGCTCGAGGCGGCAGGCTTGGCCGAGCCGGCGAAGGCGGCCAGCTTGGCCTGGGCGGCGCGGACCGGATTGGCACCGGGGCGGCTGTGCGACGAGGCGGGCTGCAAGGTCGGACGCGACACCGGCGGCGGGGCGGCCGGGCGGCGGTTGACGCGGGTCGAGGCCACAGCCTCGGAGCCATTGACCCGGAAGCGCGAGATCATCTGCATCAGGTTGCCGGCCTCGCCCTTCAGCGAGTGGCTGGCGGCGGTCGACTGCTCGACCATGGCCGCGTTCTGCTGAACGGTCTGGTCCATCTGGTTGACGGCGGCATTGACCTCGTTGAGGCCGGTCGCCTGTTCGGCACCGCCGGCGGCGATTTCGCTGACCAGGGCGTCGATCTCGCTGACCTTGGCGACGATGGCCTGCAGGGCCTCGCCGGTCTGGCCGACCATGGCCACACCCTGGCCGACCTGCTGGCTGGAGGTCGAAATCAGGGTCTTGATCTCCTTGGCGGCGTCGGCCGAGCGCTGGGCCAGGGCCCGCACTTCCTGGGCGACGACGGCGAAGCCACGACCGGCTTCACCGGCCCGGGCCGCTTCAACCCCGGCGTTCAGGGCCAGCAGGTTGGTCTGGAAGGCAATTTCGTCGATGACGCCGATGATCTGGCTGATCGACTGCGACGACTTCTCGATCTGGTTCATGGCGTCGACGGCACCGCGCACCACGATGCTGGAGCGTTCGGCGTCGGCGCGGGTCGAGCCCACGACCTTGGAGGCTTCGACGGCACCGGCCGACGAGCGCTTCACCGTGGCAGTGATCTCGTCGAGAGCGGCGGCGGTTTCTTCCAGGCTGGCGGCCTGCTGCTCGCTGCGGCGCGACAGGTCGTCGGCGGCCGAGGCGATTTCGTCAGAGCCGGCCCCGATGCTGCTGGCGGCGTGGACGATGGTGCGCATCGCCTCTTCCATCTGGGTGATGGCGCCGTTGAAGTCGCTTTGCAGGCGCTGATAGGCCTCGGGGAAGTGCTGGTCGACGCGGTAGGTCAGGTCGCCTTCGGCCAGGCGGTTCAGGCCGGTGGCGATGTGTTCCATGACGAAGGCCTGCTCGCGGGCGGCGGCATCGGCGGCCTCCTGGTTGCGACGGCGTTCGGCTTCGGTTTCAGCGCTCAGGCGCTGCTGGTTGGCTTCGGCGGTGCGCAGGGCCAGGGCATTGTCCTTGAACACCTGGACCGAGCGGGCCATCGCACCGACCTCGTCCTTGCGCTGGGCCCCGATCACATCGACATCGACCGAGCCCTGGGCCAGGGTTTCCATGGTCCGCGACAGGTTGGTCAGGGGGCGCGAGATCTTGGCGCTGCCGATCCAGATGGCGAAGGCCAGGGCGGCACCGGCCGAGATCAGACCGAACAGGATGCTGAAGAGGGTGCCGGCCGCGGCATCCTTCTTCGCTTCCTCGACCATGATCCGGGTTTCGTCGGCATGGGTGTTGGTGAACTTGCTGACGTCCTTGTTCAGGCTGGAGATGTCCGGATCGATCACGGCCATCACCATGATCGCCGCCTCGTCGGCGTCCATCAGGGCCAGGTCGGCACCCTGGCGGGCGCTGGAATAGATCTTCTCAAGGCGGGTGCTGAAGTCCGCCAGGGTCTTGGCGGCCGCAGGGTCGGCCTTCTTGACGGCCGCGATGCGCTCCTTGGCTTCCTTGTACGCCGTGTCGAGTTCCTGGCTCGCGGCCTGGGCCTCGGGCGAGCTACCCGTATTGGACACGGTGCGATAGGCCGCGTAGCCGATGGTCATGATCCGGCGATTGAAGCGCGAGGCTTCCAGCTCGGCCGGGGCGCGCTGCTCGACGAGAACCGTGGTGGCGTCCTCGGATTTCTTCGCCTGCCAGGCCCCCATGCCGACGATGGCCAGGGCCACCACGGTCAGGATCACGGCGGGCAGCGCCACCTTGGTCGAAATCTTGAGATCGTCGAATTTCATCACTAAACCCCTGATCCGCCGCGCGCGCTCGTCGGGCGAGCGTCGGTTGTTGTGCCCTACAAGCACTGACCCCCGTAAAAACGCGGTTAATCCAGCCAATTAACTTCAAGACCCGGGACGAACCGCGACAGTACGTCGCAGGTTTACTGGCCGTGGGGGTGGGCCCGACCGTAGGCGGCCATCAGACCGGCGGCGTCGACCTGGGTATAGCGCTGGGTGGTCGACAGCGAGGCGTGGCCGAGCAGGTCCTGAATCGCGCGCAGGTCCGCGCCGGCCCCCAGCAGGTGGGTGGCAAAGGCGTGGCGCAGGGCGTGGGGCGTCACCCGGTCCGACAGGCCAAGGCGGCCCCGCAACCGCTGGACCGTCGCCTGCATGTGGCGCGGAGACAGGGGGCCGCCGCGCCGGGCCCGGAACAGCGGCTCGTCCGGGGACAGGACGAAGGGCAGGGCGGCGACATAGGCGTTGATGGCGGCCTGCACCGCCGGCAGCACCGGGACAATGCGGGTCTTGCCGCCCTTGCCGATGATCCTGAGGCTGTTGCCGAGCGGGGCGTCACGACGGGTCAGGGACAGGCCTTCGCTGATGCGCAGCCCGCAGCCCCAGAGCAGGGTCAGGACGGCCTAGTCGCGGGCGATCTCCCAGTCTTCGTAGTCGGGATCCGCCCCGGCCTCCTCCAGCAGGTCATGGGCCTGGGTTTCGGTGACCGGGCGCGGCAGGCCCACCTGCAGGCGGGGGCCACGCACCAGCTCGACGGCACTGTTGGGGGTGGCCAGACGCAGGTCGAGAAAGCGGTGGAAGGCCCGGATCGAGGACAGGGTCTGGGCCAGGGACCGTGGGGCCAGGCCCTCTTCGCCCTCGCGACGAAAGGCCAGATAGGCGCGCAGGTCGGCGGCCGAGACCGCACCCAGTAGGTCCAGGGTGACGGTCTCGCCGTGATGGCGGGCCAGAAAGTTCAGATAGGCCAGAACATTGTCGCCATAGGCCCGGACAGTCCGGGGCGAGGCGCGGCGCTCGTGGGTGAGATGGTCCAGCCAGGCGGCGAGGGCCTCCCGGCCGTCGGGCCGGGCCAGGCTCACAGGACGGGCCAGCGCTCGGCGGTACGCTCGACCACGCGGGCCAGGAAGGCCACCAGTTCGGAGCCCATGTCGGGCGTGAAGGCTTCGGGGTCCGACGAGCCGAAGGCGAGGATGCCCTGACGCGAGGGCTCCCACAGGGCCAGGCGGACGATGGCCATGCTGCGGATGTGGTCCAGCTTGTCGCCGAACAGGCCCAGCGCCGGGGCATAGAAGCCCATGCGCGCCACGGCATGTTCGCCCATCAGCATGTCGATCTGACCCTCGATCAGGCCGTACCAGCCGGCGGGGACCCGGCCGGGGCCTTCCAGGACGATGACGCCGGTGGTCAGGCCGAAGCGCAGGGTAGCCATCTCGTCGACGCGACGCGCCAGGTCGGAGTGGTTGCGGGCGTCCAGCAGGTCGATGACCGCCGCATGGGTCTGGGCCTGGGCCGAGAAGTTGGCGCGGGCCGTGGCTTCGATCTCGCGCCGAACATGGGCTTCGCGCTTGTGTGCGGCCGCAGCCCGGGCCAGGGCCGCCGGTCCGAAGTCGATGACATTGCCGCCGTCGACCCGCAGGCCCAGTTCGCCCAGCAGGCCGCTATCGTCGCGCAGGAACTCCGGCTCATCCCGCAGGAAGGCGCGGACGGCTTCGGGGTCAACGGCCTGCATCATGGCTTGAGTTGCATCGCTCATTGTCGGTCCACTCCGCCCCGGGGGCATTTACTCAGACGGCGACATCAAGACCCAAGGCGGTTAACAGCGACTTGATGGCCGGGACGATGCGTCCTCTCGACCCCGCCGGCCTTTCGCGGCAGAAGCTGATTCCCATGCCGCGTATCGCCTCCGTTCTTTTGCCCATGCCGCTCCCGGAGGCGTTCGACTATGCCGAGCCGGAGGGGCTGGGCCTGTCGGTCGGCGATCATGTCACCGTGCCGCTGGGCCCCCGCGTGATTCGGGGTGTCGTCACGGCCCTGCGGGACGGGACCGGCGGCAACCGGCCCCTGAAGCCGGTTCTGGAACGGCTTGACGATCCGCCCCTGCCGCCCGGGGTCCTGACCTTCATCGACTGGGCAGCGCGCTATTCGGTGGACGTCCCCGGCTGGCCGCTGGCCATGGCCCTGCGCGGCCTGCGCCATCCGCCGCCCAAGCCCGACCGGGTGCTGGTCCCCAGCGGGACCCAGCCGGCCCGGATGACGCCCGCGCGTCTGAAGGTGCTGGCGGCGGCCGAGACCGGGCCGATGTCCGGCACCGCCCTGGCCGGTCTGGCCGGGGTTTCTGCGGGGGTCGTCAAGGGTCTGGTCGATGAGGGCTCCCTGGTGGTCGAGCTGGTCGAGGCCGACAACAGCTTCCCCGCGCCGGACCTGTCCCTGCCGCCCCAGAGCCTGAACCCCAGCCAGCAGGCCTGCGCCGATACGCTGGCGGAGATGCTCGGCCAGGGCGGCTTCCAGGCGGCCCTGCTGGACGGGGTGACTGGTTCGGGCAAGACCGAGGTCTATCTGGAGGCCGTCGCCGCCGCCCTGGCCGAGGACCCCGACAGTCAGGTGCTGATCCTGCTGCCCGAGATCGCCCTGACCCAGGCGGTGATGAGCCGGTTTGCCCAGCGCTTCGGGGCCCTGCCGGCCGAGTGGCACTCCGGCGTCGCCCCGCCCCGGCGTCGCAAGGTCTGGGAAGGCGTAGCCAGCGGCCGGGCCAGGATCGTGGTCGGGGCTCGCTCGGCCCTGTTCCTGCCGTTCCGCAAGCTGCGGCTGATCGTGGTCGACGAGGAGCATGACAGCTCGTTCAAGCAGGAAGAGGGATTCATCTATCAGGCCCGCGACCTGGCCGTGGCCCGGGCCAAGATCGAGACGGCGCTGGTGGTGCTGGCCTCGGCGACGCCGTCGCTGGAAAGCCTGTGGAACGCCCAGAGCGGCCGCTATCGCTGGCTGCGCCTCAGTGCGCGGCACTGGGCGGCGCAACTGCCCGACATCGGCCTGATCGACATGCGCGAGACCCCGCCCGAGGCCGGCCGCTGGCTGTCGCCGCCGCTGGTCAAGGCGATGAGCGTCACCCTGGCGCGGGGCGAGCAGTCGATGCTGTTCCTCAATCGCCGGGGCTATGCGCCCCTCGTGCTGTGCCGGGCCTGCGGCGAGAAGATGAAGTCGCCCGACACCGACAGCTGGCTGGTCGAGCATCGCTATACCGGGCGGCTGGTCTGCCATCTGACGGGCTTTTCGATGAAGAAGCCCGAGGCCTGTCCGTCGTGCGGAGCGAAGGACAGCCTGGTCTCGATCGGGCCCGGCGTGGAGCGGGTCGAGGAGGAGGCGCGCTATCTGTTTCCCACCGCGCGCATTGCGGTGTTTTCCTCCGACACGGTGATGGACGCGGCCGGGGCCCGGGCGCTGGTCGACAGCATGGCGGCCGGCGAGATCGATATCCTGGTGGCCACCCAGGCCGCCGCCAAGGGCCACAACTTTCCCAACCTGACCCTGGTCGGGGTGGTCGATGCCGACCTGTCCCTGCGCGGCGGCGACCTGCGGGCCGGCGAGCGGACCTTCCAGTTGCTGGCCCAGGCGGCGGGCCGGGCCGGGCGGCACGAGAAGCCGGGTCGGGCCCTGCTGCAGACCTATACGCCCGACCATGCCGTGCTGCAGGCCCTCAAGGCCCAGGACCGTGACGCCTTCGTCGAGGCCGAGATGCGGATGCGCGAGGAAGCCGGCCTGCCGCCGTTCGGCCGCCTCGCTGCGGTGATCGCCTCCGGCCCCGACCCGGTGGCCCTTGAGGCCTATGTCGAGGCCCTGGCGGCGGCGATCCCCAATGCCGAGGGGGTCGAGGTGTTCGGGCCGGCCGATGCGCCTCTCGGGCTGGTGCGTGGACGCCGCCGCAAGCGTTTCCTGGTCCGGGCTGATCGCAAGGTGGATCTGCAGGGTTTCATGTCGGCCTGGCGGGCCCGCGCGAAGGTCCCGAACTCTGTGCGGGTTGTGATCGATATTGATCCGTACAGCTTCCTATAATTCGTCTTTTGTTATTTCTGAAGTCACTGCCATTCATTCGCATGAATAGATGCGTCTTTGTGTCACATATTCACGCCTGAAATCCTCCGGACAGAAAGGTGTCCAGCGAAGAAAACCAGATCTGTGCCGGGCACGGTAAACAAGTACCCGCCATTCTGGGATATGCCGGGAGGATATCTTTTGAAAACGCTTGTCACATCGTTGGCCTTGGCCCTCTGTCTGGCCGGAGCCGGTGCGGCCATGGCCCAGGCTCCCGCAGCCCCTCCCGCCGTGATCAGCGGGGCAGGCGGGTCGATCCAGTCCCCCCTGTTCAAGGCCTGGATGGCTGACTACCAGGCCGAGACCGGCCGGGTCATGACCTATCAGGGCCAGAACTCCGCGTTCGGAATCAGCCAGATCGAGGCCAAGGCCGCCGATTTCGGCGTCACCGCCATGCCGCTGTCGGACGCCGAACTGCAGTCCAAGGGGCTCAGGCAGTTTCCTTTCCTGATCAGCGGTACAGTGCTGGTGACCAATGTCCCGGGGCTGGAGAGCGGCAAGCTTCGGCTGGATGGGCCTCTGCTGGCGGCGATATTCATGGGCGAGGTCACCAAGTGGAATGACCCGAAGATCAAGGCCGTCAATCCAGGCGTCGACCTGCCGGACTGGCCGATCACGGTGGCGCACCGCACTGATCCGGCCAGCATGACCCTGCTGCTGACCAGCTATCTGTCGGCCGTCAGTCCGGCCTGGAAGGCCGGCCCCGGGGCCGGCGAGACGGTTACTTGGCCGATCGGGCTGGGCGGCAAGGGCAATGCCGGGATCAGCGAGATCATGGGCGGGACCATGGGCACGATCGGCTATGTCGAATATGCCTATGCCCTCGATCACAAGCTCGATCTGGTGTCCCTGAAGAACCATGACGGGCTGTTCGTTGCGCCGTCGCCCGGGGGCTTTGCGGCCGTGGAGGCGGGGGCGAACTGGTCGGCGTCGAAGGGGTTCGGCGTGCCGACCCTGGATCAGCCGGGAGCGGCCAGCTGGCCGCTGGTGCTGGTCAGCTACGGTCTGCTGCGGGATGACGCGCCGGCGGACCGTCGCCGCCTGGTCACGGATTTCTTCGACTGGGGCTATGCCAAGGGCGACGCCCGGGTTTCGGCCCTCGGCTATGCGCCGGTCACGGCACCGGTTAAGGCGCTGGTCCGCAAGCGCTGGTCGACGGCTCCCTGACGCTTGAGCGACGCCGGTTCAGACGGTCGGCTCGTCCTTGACCAGGACGGGCGCGGCCTCCGGCATGCGCGAGCGCAGGGGCAGGACCGGGATGAACAGGATCGTCACCAGGCCTGCCAGAACCACGACGACGCCGGCGACCATGATGCTGCGAACGGCGTGGACCAGGGCGGCCTTGAGCGCGGGATCAGCAGCGGCGGGGCCAGCATGCAGACCGGCCTCCATTGCCAGACCCTGAAGCGCCCCGAGTGAGAGGGCCCCGTCCAGGCCGGCCAGGCTGTGGGTCAGCAGGGCTCCGGCCAGGGCTGCACCGACTGTGGAGCCGATCTGGCGAAAGAACTGGTTGGAACTGGTGGCCACGCCGATGTCGCGCGGGTCGACGGCATTCTGGGTGGCGATGTTGAACAGGCTCTGGCCCGGCCCGAGGCCGAGCCCGACCACCAGCAGCATCAGGCAAAGGATCGGAAGACTGACCTTGCCCAGGAACAGGGACAGCAGGCCGACCCCGATCACCATCAGGACGGCGCCGGTCAGCATGAACGGCTTGTAGCGTCCGGTGCGGCTGACCAGCTGACCCGAAAGGGTGCTGCCGATGATCATGCCGCCCATCAGGGGCAGCATGGCCAGCCCGCTGGTGGTGGCGTTCACGCCCAGTCCCAGCTGCAGGTACAGCGGCAGGAACATCACCACGCCCATGAAGGCGGCCGAGATCAGGAAACCGGCGAGATTGGCGGTCGAGAAGGTCCGGTTGCGGAAAAGGTGCGGCGGCAGGATCGGATTGCCGACGCGGGTCTCGACGGTAATGAACAGGCCGAGGGCCACGGCGGCGGCGGCGAACAGGCCGAGACTCTGGGGTGAGGACCAGGCAAAGCTCTGGCCGCCCAGGCTGAGGGCCAGCAGCAGGGGCACGAAGGCGGTGATCAGCAGGGCGGCGCCCAGCACGTCGACCGCGCCCGACCGCTGATGCGGCAGGGCCGGCATCTTCACGATCACCATGAACAGCGACAGCAGGCTGAGGGGCAGGTTGACGTAGAATACCCAGCGCCAGCCGGCGATGGTGTGGGCTCCGAACTGGACTGTGCCGTGGTCGGTGAAGTAGCCGCCGATCAGCGGGCCCAGCACGCTGGCCAGGCCGAACACCGAGCCGAAGATGCCTGCGAACTTGCCGCGCTCGCGCGGCGGATAGAGGTCGGCGATGATGGCGAAGGCGGTGGTGAACAGGGCTCCGCCGCCGATCCCCTGCAGGGCCCGGAACACGATCAGCTGGACCATGCCGCTGACCCCGAAGACCGGGCCGAACTCGCCGGACAGGCCCGACAGCCAGGAGCCGGCCAGGAAGATCAGGATACCGGTGACCAGGACCGGCTTGCGCCCGTAGATGTCGCCCAGCTTGCCCCAGATCGGCACCATGACCGTCGAGGTCAGCAGGTAGGCCGTGGTCACCCAGGAATAGAGGGTCAGGCCGTGCAGGTCGGCGATGATCCGCGGCATCGCGGTGGAGACGATGGTCTGGTCCAGCGCGCTGAGCAGGAAGACGATCATCAGGGCCCCGAGCGTCAGGCGTCGCTCGGCATCGCTGAAGGGTTGGCCGGTCATGGAAGGATAGAAGCCCCTGGCCCTGGCCCGGCGATCCGGGGAGGGTTCGGGACACGCTCTAGAACCTTTCCGGACCGGATGGAATCACCCGGCCCGGAACGGGACGATGGCGCAGGTCTACTGACCGGCGGCCTGCTTCTTCTCCGCAGCCCGTCGGGACAGCATGTTCAGGCCCTCGACCCCGGCCGAGAAGGCCATGGCCGTGTAGATGTAGCCCTTGGGAACATGCATGCCGAAGGCTTCGGCGATCAGGACGGTGCCGATCATCAGCAGGAAGCCGAGCGCCAGCATCACCACGGTGGGGTTCTTGTTGATGAAGTTGGCCAGCGGGTCGGCGGCCAGCAGCATCACGGTCACCGCGACGAGCACGGCGACCACCATGACCGGCAGGTGCTCGGTCATGCCGACGGCGGTCAGGATCGAGTCGATCGAGAACACCAGGTCGAGCAGGATGATCTGGAAGATCGCCGAGCCGACATTCGAGATCGCCGCGCCCGTCTTGTCGAGGACGTCGTGGCTTTCCTGCTTGGTGTCGACGCTGTGGTGGATTTCCTTGGTCGCTTTCCAGATCAGGAACAGTCCACCGGCAAACAGGATCAGGTCGCGCCAGGAGAAGGCGGTTTCGAACGAGGGCTCGCCGTGCGCGCCGAGCGGACCCACGATCCCGAGATCGAATACCGGCTTGGTCAGGCCGACGATGAAGGCGATCGTCGACAGCAGAACCAGGCGCATGATCAGGGCCAGCGAGATGCCGATCCGGCGCACCCTCTGACGGTGCTCGGGCGCCAGCTTGTTGGACAGGATGGAGATAAAGATCAGGTTGTCGATGCCGAGCACGACTTCCATGACGATCAGGGTGATCAGGGCGGCCCAGACGGTGGGGTCTGCGGCAAGTTGAAGGAGTTCGTTCATCGTCCCGTTCTAAGGTTCCGGTCTGGAATACGCGTCTCTGCCCACCCCCCGGCGGGCACCGTCCATGCAAGGGACGCGACGGAAGCCCCCAGGCTTCGCCAAACCGGACTGAAAGTATGCCTGACGCCGCCAATATCAAGTCCCTGACCGCCCTGCGGTTCCTGGCGGCCTTCTGGGTGGTGATGTTTCACTACTGGCCCAACCTTGCGACCGGCTTCACCCCGGCCTTCGCAGCCAAGGGCTATCTGGGCGTCGAGGCCTTCTTCACCCTGTCGGGCTTCATCCTCTGCCATGTCTATCTGCAGGGCTTCGGGGAGGGCCGGTTTCACTACGGCGACTTCCTGTGGAACCGGGTGGCGCGGGTCTATCCCCTGCATCTGGCGACCCTGGTCGGCGTGGGGCTGATGGCCGCCGCCGGACTGGCCGGGGTGGCGGTGGACCGCAACATGCTGGCCTGGGATGCCCTGCCGGCCAACCTGCTGATGATCCATGCCTGGGGCTTTGCGCCCGTATCGGGATGGAACCATGCCTCCTGGTCGATCTCGGCCGAGTGGTTTGCCTATCTGACCTTTCCGGCCTTCGCCTTCGCGGCCTGGCGGCTGCGCCACCGGCCCCGGCTGGCCGTCGTCCTGGCGCTGGGCCTGATCGCCGGACTCTATCCCGCCTTCGAGCGTCTGGCCGGTTTTCCGCTGACAGAGGCCACCATCCAGTGGGGCGCGCTGCGCATCGTGCCGTGTTTCGCCTATGGCTGCGCCCTGCATGCCCTCTGGCGCTCGGCGGTGATTCCCGCGCGCTGGGCCGTGCCCCTTGCCGCAATAATGGGCGCCCTGGTCGCGATCGCGGTGCAGGTCCAGGCCCCCGATGCGGTGATTGTCATGGTCCTCGGCGGCCTCATTCTGGGTTTGGCCGGCCTGTCCTCGAGCGGGTCGACCTTCGCGACCCAAAGCATTCCCGTCTATCTGGGTGAGATCAGCTATTCGACCTACATGATCTGCATCTCGTGGAAGATCATCTCGGTCAATCTAGCGACCCGGGTGCTCGGTATCGATGGTGAGCAACTGCCACTCACGGTCTGGCTGGTGATTGTCGCCGCACTCGTCCCGCTCTCGGCGGGCTCGTATCACCTGATCGAGAATCCGGCCCGACACTGGCTCAAATCTCTGGGGAAAACCTGGGGACAGCGGCGACCTGCCACAGCCGGTGCCTGAGAAACACTCTTTTCACAGGTCTCTGGCAAGGTTACTGCTTGGTTGAGTGAGGCGGGGGAGTTCCCACAGCATGACGAAACGGACGAGAACCCTCTGGGGTTCCCTGGCCGCTGCCGC
>Ga0187844_10001436_pt1 | contig 18187 bp, 13 predicted proteins | sample SpaLakP09_SKY_50_FD_134517 | JGI IMG/M metagenome (GOLD analysis project Ga0187844, IMG submission 134517) | Oligotrophic lake water microbial communities from Sparkling Lake, Wisconsin, USA - SP09_SKY_50 | ecosystem: Environmental > Aquatic > Freshwater > Lake | place: USA: Sparkling Lake...
ACCCAACCCAACTACCAATACTTTTTTACCAACCAAAGAATCCTTGGGTAAAAAACACAGGTTTTCTTGACAACTAAACATCTTTCTTTTAATTTAATAATTAATTAGTCTATTCTTAAATAAATTAACCATTTAATATTTGTATTTACCCCAATACATTCCTCTTCAAATATGAATAATTCCCTTAGTTTTTAGGAAAGAAGTGGTATCATTTATTAACGTGACAAAATGTCATAAACAGTAAAACAAGCTGTTGTCTGGAGACACCGGAGTCCAGAACCTCTAAAAAACCCAGTCAGACCACGTTTGGAATGTATCTTACGAATGGTGTCAATAAATCCGTTGTAATTGTTACCATGAACACGGTCACATTGTATACATGTTTTTATGGTATCTAATGGACTAACAACCAATGAACTTGAAATACCTGTAACCAACCCAGTAACCAAAGGTTGAAATCCATCTGAACCAAATTTTCTCTCCAAGTGGTTATGAACGCCGAATTCAACGACACCAGTTGGGATAGTCATAAATAAACTAGTACCAAACCCACGATAAAACCCCTTAAATCCAAAATTGGTATAAATATTTTTAATAGTGTCCAAAGTAGTTCCATTGGTGATATTACTTCTCATTCTGATGGTATCTCCTGGTAACATGAAAATATCATGAGAAACTCTTCCTATTACACCAAAGAAGGTATCCGAATAAATACCTTGGTTGTATCGTTTAGAGTATTCCAGTGAAGTAAACAAAGATACATGTGCCAAAGAAACACCCGATAACATAGGTACAATTCCCTTAAAAAAACGTGGGATACCACCCTGGTTGTAAATAACCCTGTAAAAATTGATATCCCTAGAATGGTAGAATTGTTTATAATCAATTACAGTTCGTGGAACGTGTCCAATAGTATGTTCTGCCAAACCAGCTATTGTACCAGAAATAATAATATCGGTACTTGTACCTTTTACCATCTCAAAACAGGTATCTTTTAATTTAATAAGTTAAATTTATATTAATAATTTAACTTGTTAAATTAAATGAACACCCCCGTCGTAAAAACTGCACTGCTGGACACGTTTGGACGTTTCCATAATTATCTAAGGATATCACTCACTGAAAAATGTAATCTCAGATGTGTTTATTGTATGCCTGAAAAGGGTGTAGACCTCACTCCCAAACAACACCTGTTGACAACACCAGAGATAACAAGACTTGCTAGTATTTTTATTAGCGTTGGTGTCGACAAAATACGTCTCACAGGTGGAGAACCAACAATAAGAAAAGACATCAATGATGTTGTAGAACAAATAGGTAACTTACCTGGTTTGAAGTCTCTGGCGATCACCACTAATGGAATTGTTTTATCCAGGCATCTTGAACACTTCAAGAAGAATAACCTCGATACCCTTAATATCAGCTTGGATACTCTCAGACCAGAACGTTTTGTTTTGTTTACAAGACGTCAAGGATATAACCAAGTAATGAAATCTATAGACTATTCCCTTGAACTCGGTTACAAACCAAAAATCAATTGTGTCGTTATGAATGGAAAAAACGACGACGAACTTCTTGACTTTGTACGCTTTACCGAGAACCGTGAAGTAAATGTACGTTTTATTGAATATATGCCTTTTGATGACAACAAATGGTCTGCAAACAAATTGGTACCTTATCGTCAAATTATTAAAAACATCGAAGCTGAATTTGGGCCAATTGTTCGCAAGGACGACCATTTTACAGAAGTTGCCAAAAACTTTACCATCGATGGATTTAAAGGGAGTGTTTCTTTTATCACTTCAATGACAGACTCTTTCTGTAGTGGTTGTAACCGTACACGAATAATGGCCGATGGTAATTACAAGGTTTGTTTGTTTGGAAATACCGAAGTATCACTCAGAGACTATCTTCGTCAAGGTGCAACTGACCAGGAAATGGTTGAAGTTATATCATCGGCAATTAAGAACAAAAAGAAAGCCCATGCTGGTATGGATATCCTTCACACACTTCCAAATAGACCCATGATTAAAATTGGAGGTTAACTGGTAATAGTTAACCATTGGTTTTAACTGGTAATAGTTAACCATTGGTTTTAACTGTTGGTTTTAACAGGTAATAATACATTGAAAAACGCAACTTGAACTCCAGAAAGTAACATCCTTGGTACCAATGCCCTTGTTAAAAAGCCATAATTCAACAGACTTACCAACTGGTCAGCTTGAAAATTAGTTTTGATTATCTTGAGGGGGTTCATAATAACTTCAACTGTTGCACCCGTCAGGAAACCGACAGTCGCGTTTTTTAAAGGTGAATCGCGTTTTTCAATATTGTTAACCGTTTTGGAATGAACAAGGTTGGAATAGCCCTTCAGTGTGTTCCAAAAGATGTAATAATTAATTGCATTGTTTACCATATACGGACCAAATCCATAATAATAATTTCTAACTGCAAATTTAGCTTGTTTGTTTACTTCGATGGTACTTAGGGGATATGTCATCGATTTACCAAGCGTACTCAATAATGAACCTTCAACGGTACTTCCATACTTTTCATGTATGGAAATATCGATGTATCTATTTATAAAAACCATACTCATATGGTAAGTAAACCCCTTGTAAAGGGAACGTTCCAGTGACACCCCTTTCAAAGCACCAACAAAAGTTGTTCCATTGAGATATTGATAATTTATAACACGATGTAATGGATAAACCATCGATACTTCAATACATTTGACCGATGCACCTTCAAGTGGTTTCATTGTTTAAAATTAATAAATTTAATAACTTGGTTAATTAAACGTTCATTTGAATGAAGATATTTCTAGACAATGCTGCCAATGCAATTACCCATCCAGAGATAATCAAAATCAACAACCAATTAAATTTACAAATAAACAAATATAACAACCCCCATAACAACAATTCTTCAGATACATCTGACAAGATTTCCCAAGCTAGACACTTCATTCTTGAGGAATGTGGATTCTCCACCGATACACATTATTGTATATTCACAAGTGGAGCAACTGGTTCTTGTAAATTGTTATCGGAATCAATTCATAAAAGCATTACATTCAATTACCTTTTTGACAACCATAATAGCATCCTTGGAATAGCAAAATGTTTTAATAACAACTTTGTCGAGTCATTTGAAAATTATACACATTGTTCAAACGGTAACAATTTAGTTGTATTTGCATATCCAGCAGAAAGTAATTTCAATGGGAAAATTTATCCATTGTCACTCACCAAACAAGGTAACATTTATACTATTCTGGATGCAAGTAAGTACCTATCAACACACCCAATGAAAAACCTAAAAGACTCAAATGCAGATTTCATTTTATTTTCAATTTACAAGATAACTGGTTTACCACAAGGTCTTGGTGTATTGTTAATAAAGAAATCGGCAGCTTGTTTGCTCGATAAAAAGTACTTTGGTGGGGGTACAATCCACTCAATAATACCAAGTACCCTTGACATTGTTCCAAGACCATTCCAGGAATACTATGAAGATGGTACAATTCCATACATGAATATAATAATTGCACACAAGGCACTTCAATTCATTCAACCGTTAATAACAAGTCGTATGAAAGAAACGGTAATATTAACAAATTATCTCATTACAAACCTCATTGATTTGGGTTATATAGTTTATTCAGTGTGGGACAATGGTTCTATTGTTACATTCAATCACAAAACAATCGGTCACAAAACAATCGAATCACTCCTGGAATCACATGGAATTAGATGCCGTACAGGTTGTTTTTGCAATCCAGGTGCTTGTCAAAGAGCAATTGGACTAAGTGACAAGGACCTTTTATTTTTTCGCAAGTCTGGAAAGAAATGCTGGGACAACACAGACACCGTTACCATTGAAGAAACAAACGTCAGTGGTATAACAGAAAAAGTCACCAAACATACAGGTGCTGTTAGACTCAGTGTCGGTTTGTTCACAACAATGGCAGAAACCAAACGGGTTATTGAGGTACTTCATATAAATAATCTTCCAAACAAACAAACACCCATTGTGACAATTTACAACAAAAGTCCCAAGTTGGTAAAGTTGTTTGTATACCCAGTGAAGTCGTGTAACGGCATCGAAATAACCAGTTCAATCATTCAATCAAATGGTTTGCGTTACGACAGAATGTATGCAATTATAGACTCAAAAGGGCAATTACTTACTGCAAAAAGGTTTCCACAAATAACAAAACTCAAGGTTGTGTTTAATACTCGTTTGGCAATCGTAAATCGTGAAACTGGTGAAAGTATCCAAATCAATGAAAACTTTGGAGTCAAAATAAACAAATGGCTAACAGAAACACTAAAATTAGATTGTTCACTTATTTACCAATCTGGTGAAACAAATTTTAGCAATACGTCGCAATACCTCTTGGTTAATGAACAAAGTATGTACGACCTAAATTACCGTGTCATCGAAAGATATTTCAGGTACCAATTCCTCAAGCCATTGGCTTACTTATTTTCACGTTGGTATTGGTTCATTGGTTATGACCGTTTCAGACCGAATCTTGTAATAAATTCAAGGGAATACTCAGAGGATTCTCTTGAATCATTCAAAATAAAAGAACATCAATTTATCAAAGACATGCTTTGCACCAGATGCAATTCAACAACTATCGATAACAACACCTTTGCCAGAGACCCATCGTTCGAACCGATGACAACCCTCATGGGTTATCGTAATAACGCTGGTAAGGTTAATTTTGGAGTGTTGTATTCGTGTCATAATGACAAATCAAGTGCTGTAATCGAAACTGGAACAGAACTGCATGAAATGAAATTTGGTTAATTAATGGTTATGATTCCATTGTATCGATTTGATATCGATACCGTCGTTGTGCATTTCCCACAGGGGACTGAGTTCTCTCAACCTGGCAACTTGTTCATTCAACAAATTTATTACAAAATTGATATCTTCGATGGTAGTAAAACGACCGATACCAAACCGAATTGAACTATGTGAAGTTGCCTCGTCCAATCCCAAAGCACGTAACACGTAACTTGGTTCCAGACTGGAACTTGTACAAGCACTACCACTAGATAATGCCACTGTCTTCATACCCATTAACAAACTTTCACCCTCGACAAATGAAAACGATACATTAATATTTCCACGGTACCTATTGACGGTACAACCATTAATATTAATGTGTTTAATTTCTGAAATGCGGTCCATAAACAATGAATACAACATCTCGATGTGGAGTTGGTCCTTTTGCATTTCATTCTCGGCCAACCTTGCAGCCAACCCCAAACCAACAATCAAAGGTGTTGGTAGGGTTCCACTCCTCAATCCACGTTCTTGGCCACCTCCACTAAACAGGGATTCCAAACGGACTTTGGGTTTTCTGCGTACATACAGTGCACCTATACCCTTGGGTCCATAAATCTTATGACCCGATATAGACATCAAGTCAATGAACATGTCATCCACGTTAATTGGTATCTTTCCAAATGCCTGGGCAGCATCGGTATGGAAAGTTACACCCCTGGAGCGACAAACCTTGCCAATTTCTCTGATGGGTTGTATAACTCCAATTTCATTGTTAACCATCATCACACTAACCAAACACGTCTTGTCGGTAATGATGTCACTAACAGCTTTGGCAGTAACTAATCCCTTGGAATCAACCGGTAAATATGTAATATCAAACCCCTTACTAGCCAATACCCTACAAGAATCCAGAACACATTTGTGCTCTGTTTGTACAGTAATGATATGATTTTTCTTCTGACCAACGAAGTTGGCAACACCCTTGATGGCAATGTTATTAGATTCAGTTGCACCCGATGTCCAAATAATTTCTTTGGGGTTGGCACCAATCAAACTTGCAACTTGGGTTCGAGAGTGTTCAACAGCCTTTTCGGCTTCCCATCCATACATGTGGGTCTTTGAGTGGGGGTTACCATAATGGACTGCAAAATAAGGTATCATCTTCTTCAGGACACGTGGGTCCATTGGTGTCGTTGATTGGTAGTCCATATACATTGGATATTTCGTCTGTTCGTTGTAATTAGATAACCATCTTGAATAAACATTAATTCTCTTAACCGATTGGTCAATTTGCTTTACCAACCGAAACATCCTTAAATAAATGGTATTACCATGGTTACTTTAAATTAATTAATGGACTACCAAGAATCTTAGTACACATATAAAAACTAGGTGCAACGATATCCAAACATTCTTTGATACTTTTGGGAGAACCTGGCAAGTTGACAATCAAACAACCACCACCGTTATTTTCTTTTGTGGAAGGATTATTAAATCGGATACCAGCTGTCTGGGCACTCAATATGGATGTAGGTACCTTGGCAAAATTGACAGACCTCATCACTTCACCAAATCCAGGTAACAATTTGTGACAAACCTGTTCGGTAATCTCTACAGTATTGTCCCTCAGCGAAGGACCAGTTCCACCAGTGGTCAACACAAGGTGACAATGGACATTGTCAACAAGGTCCACGAGAGTTTCTTTGATAGTTTCCTTGGTATCGGGTATTAGACGATATTCAACTTGGTATTCAACATCGAAATGGTCACGAAGGTAATTGGTAATCTCCATACCGCTTTTGTCTTCATATATACCAGAACTTGCACGGTCAGACATAGTTACAACACCGACTGTTAAAATGGGTTTGTAATCAAGTATCTTGTCATAAACGATAACGTTCACATTGGTACCACGAACCAATGGTCCATTACCAGGTGCCAAATCAATCAAACAATTGCTACCGACCAAACTAAATGTATTACTACTCAATTGATTTTTGGTTGTAACACCAACAACAAAACAATTACGTTCACGGTTGTATTCAACGATACCACGAAAATGCTCCTGTCTTGAGGGATCCGGTGTCACTGGGTGTTTGAGATGAGCAACAATCTTCGTAAATGAATAATCACCAGTTACAAATGGAACAATAAACAACATTGTACTCAAAACACTTGCAACAGGGTTTCCAGGAAGGGAAAAAATAATCTTACCGTTGAGCCTGGACATCACCATCGGTCTACCAGGTTTCAGAGTCGTTTTATCAATGAGTATTTCAGCACCCAAACGAACAAGGACACTCTTGACGAAGTCCTTGTCACCCATCGAAACACCTCCAGATGTTATGATGATATCGAGGTCCGAATTAACAAGACCCTCTAGGGTATTAAATACATCTTGTTCGGAATCTCTAACAATTCCAAGGTCCCTTACAAAATACCCTTTTGAATTGATATAACTTATAATCATAGGCTTGTTAGAATCGTAAATTGAATATTCGTCTAAATTGTTGACACTGGAGTCGATATCAACAACTTCATTACCTGTAGATAATACACCAATTGTTAACTTTTTATAAACAACCGCCTTTTTAACCCCAACGGTAACCAAGGTTCCAATTACCGCATTGTTAATTTTGGTACCTGCACGGACCAACAAAGTTCCACGACTAATGTCTTCACCTGTGGTACGAATCCATTGCCTAGTCAGTTGTTTTGGGTCAGTCACCGTTAACAACTTTGTTGAATTCGAATTGGTAACGGTAGTGTATTCGACCATAACAACGGTATCGCAATATTCCGGAATAACAGCACCTGTAGTGATGTAAACAGCTTCACCTGGATTCAAAACCCAATGTAGACTTGTACCTGCGCGTACTTCACCAATAACATTAAATGTAGTTTCAGATTTTAGAATACTTGAATGGTATCTAACAGCGTAGCCGTCTCTCATAGACACAGGTAACATAGGTATATCAACATCTGAATAGATATCATCTGCGATGATATGACCTTGTGACTTTGTCGTGGGAATTTCATAAGTGTCGGTATTAATCTGGTTGGTATGGAGAACCTTGTAAATTTGTTCCTTGTTCATCTTTACTAATTTTAAACGGGTATTCTTTAATTCAATTTAAAAAACCAATTGGTTTAAACTGGTAAAGAATGACAACCTGGTATGGAGACCTGTGTGGTTCAATTGGTGATTTTGGAACATTGATTCCACTTACCCTCGGAATGGCCCACAGGGGTGTTATCGACATCGGTCCAACGTTTTTTTGGGGAGGGGTTTGGAATATCCTCACAGGATGGTATTTTGGTGTACCAATACCAGTCCAGCCCATGAAAGTAATTGCAACAGAACAAAGCCTCACACGCAATGAGGTAATCACATCGGGTGTTTTGACAGGTTTATTGACTGGTTTATTGGGTACGACAGGTACAATAAATGTAATAAAACAGTATACACCACCGGTGTTAATTGCGGTTATACAATTTTCACTGGGGCTTAAAATGACAATAACGGGTTTGACAATGTCACTAAATTCTAATGAAACATTGTTAACATTATTTTCAGCCGTTGTCCTCTTGGTGGGTACAATTCTGGAAACATTTCCAACAGCAATTGTGTTACTTCTTACAGGTATAATTGAGGTACTCGTTGTTCATAAAATTAAACTAAAGGTAATGATACCGGTAACATCGGTACCAGTATTCACAATTGGGGACTTTATCAATGGATTACTCAAGGGGACACTCGCGCAACTTCCATTAACTGTTCTGAATTCAGTGATATCCCTTGTTGAATTGTCCAATGAATTGTTTGGACCATCTGAAAAAATTGATATTGGTTCAATTTCGTTGAGTATCTGTTTTATGAATACATTTTCATCATTTTTGGGTGCAATACCGTCGTGTCATGGAGCAGGTGGGCTAGCTTCACAGTATCGTTACGGTGCACGAACTGGAAGGAGTACAATAATCATCGGCATTTTTAAAATAACCACATCAATTTTCCTGGGGTATTCACTGAAGGAAATTATGGAGTTATTTCCAGATTCAGTAATGGGAACCTTGTTGATTGGTAGCGGCGTTGAACTTGCAACCCACGGTATTAAAAAATTACCGACAACCATCGGTCAAGGTTTAGAAACCCATAAAACTGTATTTACAATTTCTGTAGCAACTGTAATGGCTACAAATACATTTTATGGATACCTAATTGGTATTTTACTTTTATCCTTGGGTTACCTACAAAACCATTTTAAGGTACCGGTTAATTATTCTGTTATCAATGAAGTTCACAACGAAGTAACCGAAATTTAAGAAAGTGCAAGCAAGCTTGTGCTTAGACCAGACGCAGCCTGGACACGAGGGCCAGATGCAGGTAAATCTAAACTGAACACAGGTGATAACCCAGTTTCTTGCGTTCTGAATGCACGAACGGCTTGGAGAATGGCTGCATATGTGGAATTGGTTGTGAGGACACCCATCTCCTGGCATTGCTTAGAACCCCAGGGGAGGAAATTTGCATTTGAATCATTAGGGTCAAATGCGTTGGGGTCATTTCTAAAGAATTTAATCTTCATAACATCGGGAAGGTCTACCATCAGAGGTGGCTTGTATTCCCAAGTATCAAGTGTGAGAAGATGTCTGTTGCTATCGAACAGACGTTCCTCAGTGAGAATCTTACCCATTTGGTAAATGTAACCACCCTCGAGCTGACCGAAATCAATTGCTGGGTTGGTACTGCTACCGACATCGTAAAGAATATCAACTTCAACTACCTTGGTCTTACCAGTGAGTATATTGACCTCTACTTCAGACATACTGCAGAAGTAAGGAACTATACTTGCGGAAAGGTCATAAGTCTGGTTAAACAAGCCATTTTGATTGCAAGAAAGTGTTAAATTGTTTTCAGTGAAAGAATACCAGTAAGCATCTGGTGCAGACCTGAACATGTACATCAATTGTTTCCATGACTTGGGGTCATTGGCCAAAAGGTCTTCTTTGAGATTAAACCGTTTACCATTCACAAAATGGACATATTGGTACTTCATGTTCTGACTGGTATCAGTGTAAAACCCATAGTCTTTAAAACCATTAGGACTTGCGTCAGCGGCAAGACCCAGTGAGAAGAACGCAGGTGCAAGTATATTACCAGAACAATCTCTGTATCTAGAATATGTAAATCCACTTGCGTCTATTGATGACCAAGGTGCATTGACTTGTTGGTAAGTGAATTTTTGATTACATATACCTATATTACTGGATGTATCGGTAGCAATCATACTATTACCACTAGTGTCAAAATATTCATAAACGTAATTACCGACTCCATTACCTGGATAAGGTCGTGTCGGTGTTGCATCATTATTTTGTACTTTCTTACCACTGGAATCAAGTAAGTTACGGTATTGTGTTAGGTGGTAACCAGATACAATTGGCCAAGGTGTACGACCAGAAGAGTCTTTAGCTGGGTATTTCAAATTGTAAGAAGAGTCATATCCAGCACTGATAGTCTCGTTAAATTTCTTTGCAATTTGTTGCATGCACCACACTGCAATTTGACTACCTGTGGAACCACCGTCGATGGTATCACCTTCAGATAATTCAGTTGAATGTGTTTGGAAATTTATCTGGCTAGCAGGTACCATTAGTATATTCGACAAAGTTTGTGCCATCTTGGGATGAGCACCTTGTCCCATGTCGGCAATGCATGGCCATACGTTGATAAAACCATCGGCCTTGAGTTTGACAGTTGGGTCCTTGGAATCACTGAAATATTTCCAAGAGCCGTACAAGTGTTTGTTGATTGCCAAACCGCGTTTGACAAACTTGTTGGCAGCATTGAATGCAGTGATTGCCTGCTTTCTTGCAGTGTAATTAAATTCATCTGACATAAGTCTTCCAAACATATTAATTAAAATGCCTATACCCGATGCATCATAAGGAACATCTAGTGGTGGATTGAGTTTATCGTAACCGATATTAGCCAATTCAACTTGTTCGTATGATAATGCTTTACCCAACGCAGCCAATTCACCGACAACAGCATCCATTGTACGGGTGTATTGCAATGAGCCATCGATTTGTCCAAAAGACCTCATGGACGTTGTATGAGGCCCTGCGATATTGAGAGCCAATTTTGCGTCTATATTAATATTGCTTATGTTATTCGCCATTCTAAGATAAACCATCATAGCCTGTTCCAATGAGAAATCACCAAAGAAATCGTAAGTGGAACCACCAAATGCAAATTGTCCATTGTTGGGGTAAATGTTATTAGCCAATGCATTGACATAAAAGGGACCTGTGTTAGCTCGTCCACCAAAACCTGTATTAAACGCAGCAGCGGGTGGTCCAATCAAGTTGGGCACGAAATCGATTATACTGGGACCACTGCCATTAGCAAGGTTGGGGTTAACAACGTTGTCTTTAAATGCGAATGGACTTCCAGAATAAGTAGCCTGGTACACCTTCATATTCAACGAAAGTATCTTACCGGAAGCATCGAATCCTGCAACTACGTTATTTCTTACCTCAGGTACTGCTCCTTGAGAGCACATATCTGCCTCTAGAGGTGTTACCAGGCGCGATGGTCTGCCAGTGATATATGTTACAAAGAAAGGAATCATGTACCAAGTCTGGTGGATTCCAAACTTGCCTCCGAAACCTCCGCCCACTCTGTGTACAACAACTTCAACGTCACTACGGTTCAGTTGGGGAAACGATTGCAACACAGTTGTTTTAGTTGCCCCAGCGTCCTGGACAGATGCGTGGAGTTGGTACTTCTTATTTTCAGCGATGCGACAGAATGCAGTTTGTCTTTCCATGTAGAAGTGATGTACATGTCCGGAATACACTGTGGGTAATGTTACAACGTATGGAGACACCGTTGTTGTCTTAAGATGTCTTACTAGTGGGTATACATTCTTAATCCAACTAGGGTATGGAGCACTACCAGCACTTGTATCTGACCGAGATTGGTCACCCCATAAGTTAAGAGTTACAAACTTGTCTACCCCGCTATTATCCCATACCAGATGTCCGCTAGCATCACCGCTTGTAGCTGTGGTATAATTAACCAAGTTACCACTAGTTTCAATAAATGAACCAAGTGAAGGGAGTGTTGTATAACCGTTAGTAGGGTGAACATATGCAAACTGGTAATATTTAGCATTTCCTGTGGAATCTGAATAATTTGGTTTATTGTACAACTGGTTATTACCACAGCCAGCCCCACCCGAACCATCTACAAAAACATCACCACCTACACCAGCAGTTAATTCTGCATTTGCTGCACGGTCAAAAACATAGGTTTCGGGGAACCCAAAACCTTGTTTCATATTGGTTTGGTAATTATTGAAATTTTGACTGATGTAATGAACATCAAATGGGATCCCGAAACCATTTTCAGACGTGGGGCCAAGTTGGCCCTTGGCAATAGCAGCATCTACAGAAGCATTTCCAGACGAATCGTACACATAGTAATCAAGTTCGATACTTTGAGCAACAAATTCTGCCAATTGTTCGTCTTCCGATGCAACAACCGCAACCGGGAAACCATAATTTGTGATGGCTACGTCTCCGAGGATTTCATTGTTTGACAAAGCACCCTGAGGAAGAACTGCACCAACTGATACAAGGTATCTCATATTGGCAACGGCATTCGCTGAGAAGTCAAGTGCAGTGTAAACACCATAAACACCTGGTACAGACCTGGCAGCTGCTAAAGCGTTAATTGTCACTGGAGATGCCCAATTTACCTTGCCATACGCACATGTTTTGTTCAGTGCTGGTGATAAGAATAGTTCATTGACTGTTGGTTTTATGTCGTCAGTGTATTGCATTTCACCTGATGGAATACTGATTTCAGAGTCTTCTGGAACACTGAAATGAACTGGGTACAAACCAATTGTGTTGGATTCGTCTTCGAGAGTGTATCCGAATTCGTTATTGGGGTAACCATGTTTGGTTTTGTGAAGCCAATCATAAACAGAAGATGTGATATTACTATTAACTGCTACGTTATTAAACGTTAACAACTTAATCAAACTCATATACAAGAAGTTCTTAATGAGTTGGTTTCTGTATCCAGTTTTGGCATCTGGATACCTGGTAGACATATAAGCAGTCATTTCAGTGACAGATACTTCTGCTGCAAGGGTTGTAAACAAAGTACTCAATTTGGTGTTGATAGCTGATACAGATAATGCTGTACCATTTAATGAAGTCATGGTGTTTGTTGCAATTTTTGGTGGGCGACCGTTGTTAGTTTCACCCCCACCCAAAGCACCATATACAACCTTGGAACCTGATATCACGTTATTTGATACATCATAACTCATTGCGCAGTTTACCATGGCATGGCTGTTAAAGTCGCGGATAGCAACACGGGTGCTCCAGAAGAACTCGGTTGTCCGTCTCTTGGGAATTGTTACTGACACGATAACAGTAAACTTATTAACTTCGGTGTCAGCAAGGTAATCTTCAACCTTGACACCAGTAACTGTAGAGGTACGTCCATTGGCATATACATACAATAGCTTTAGTGTTGCACCTGCAGCAATCATCAATGGTGCAACGTCTCCAGAGAAACCATAACGTTTAGCCATTGCAACACCTCCCATGATGCTTCCAGCATTGCGAACGTGATTACCAGCAATGTAATAGAAGTGCTCACCCATTGCTCTCAACTTTTGGTCAGATGAATCAGTAAAAAAACGTACAACCTTGTTTATGGGAACATTGGCACCAAAGGTGAACCCAACACCGCTAGATGATGTGTCAACTGCGTGTAAATCTGGTACACCGTTAACATCAAGAGATACCTTGGTATGGTCAACATCATAAGAAGGTACACCATAACTTGTTGCACTAGCTACAAGTTGTACATTATCGATACCGTAATTGAGTAAGTTAGTTGCCAAACTTGACAATGTAGAAACTTTAAGGTACTTGAGACCAGTGACAGGTGAGGTAAATTCAAGATTAGAAGTAGAAGGTGTCTGGTTTAAGAAAGCAAGATTGGCCGGTGAAGACCCGTTAACGTCTTTAGTGCTGTCGTAAGTCTTAAATGCCTTATTGTTATCATTAAACCCATAAATTGATGCGTATGGTCTAGTGTATCCATTAGAAGATGTATCAAGCACACCGTAGTAACTCAAACCTTCTCTTGCGATGTCAGATTCCTCAATAGTACCACCAGATGAATCAGTTGGTTTAAATACAGGTACAGTGCTTGGATTACGAGATGAATCTGTCCAGTTTCCAGAACCATCAGTGTAGAAGTTGTCTGTAAGACAGTATCCAGTAATAGCATTACCACCGTACTTTAGTTGGTAAAGTGGTAAGAAAGACTTAGCCATCTTAAGGATGCCTAGGTAAGAACTGCAACGGCAGATGTTACCATCGAAGTTCTTTACTAGGGAAAAGTAATCATTCTTCTGCATAAAGTTACCATCTTGGAGTGCAACGTATTGGGTCATTACCTGTCCAGCAGTGCAAGCACCACATTGAAGACCGTGGGTCTTGGCAATACGTTCTTGGACTGGGTGGTAACCCTTTTTCCTCCCACCAATTCCTTCGGTGGTAGTCACAACCTTGTTCTCACAATTAACCAACAACATCAGACAACTGTTTACAGATACATTTCTAATGATATCGTCATCAAGGTCCTTGTAGGAAATCATCACTACACACACACCACATCCACCTTGCGCACAGTTAACCTTGGTACCAGTGTATGGAGTATGTCTTCTAAGATATTGACTGAGAGTCATTGTTGGGTCAGGGTTAGTAACAGTCGTTAGTTCACCATTCAACATGAATGTAACCGTTGGCACAGCTGGTTTACCTGTGAACTGAAAGCCGTTTGCAATGATGACTCCATTGTTGGCATTCATCATGATATTGTCCCCCACATTGACATTATTGTTAAAATCAACTGGTCTGCTAAAGGTAACAACTTGTTCAGTCACAGTTCCATCGACATTTTCAGAACTAACTGTCATAAGTGTTTCGGTACCTTTCTTAAGAACAAGTTGGTCCATTGATTCACCAGTTCCATCTACATATTCAGTGTGGAATGTATAGTTTTTACCATAGCTGCTATCAACTAACCCCTTAATTGTAAGGGTATCGAAAGCATCACCTTGAGTTTGTTCGTCAATGTAATCCTTAAGAAGAACATTGCTAGAATCAACACGTATAAATGTCTGTTCTGGTAGAGTTACAGTTCCTGAGGTATCAGATGAACTTCCAAAATACACGTTACCATCAACTATTAAGTCTCCTCTTAGACGTGTATCCTTAGTTACATCCAAACCATTCAGAGATTTCAAGGGCACGTAAGAGGTGACCGGCATTTTTACCAATTGGTAATCTATGGATGATATTTTTTTTTGACAATTTAAACAATTAATTTTTATTTTCGGTTTGGTTTTTGGAACGATAATTTTCAATTGCCGATTTAATTGCTTCTTCAGCTAACATCGAACAATGCAATTTTACAGGAGGTAAGTTCAGTTGAGATGCGATGTCTTGGTTGGTGATGTTCAAAGCTTCATTAAGGGTTTTGTTTTTAATTTCAACAGTGGCATAGCTCGATGATGCGATAGCCGAACCACAACCAAATGTTTTAAAACATGAATCCACAACCTTGTTATCGACAACTTTGATTTGAAATTTCATTACATCACCACATGCAGGTGCGCCAACAACAGCCGTTCCAACTGTGGGGTCGTTTTTGTCAAAAGAACCTACATTCCTTGGTTTTTCATAATGGTCGATTACAGATGGGTGATACCACCTAACAAATTTAAAAGTTTTATTATTTATTTTGTTTAAGACGTTCATTCTAATCAAATTAAATTAATTAATATAAACAAATTAATTTCATTGGAATGACGATAATTGTAGACCTTATTTCTGAGAAACTTGAATTGTCCAATTACCTAAATCAAATAAATTTGAATGGTAAAACTGGTGCAATTGTAACGTTTTCTGGTTTGACAAGAGACTATTTCCAGGACAAACAAGTAGTCACCTTAGAATATGAATCCTACAAGGAAATGGCACTAAGTTGTCTTAGGCAAATTGCTGAAGAATGTGTTTCACGTGGTGCCATTAATGTTTGTTTGGTCCACCGAGAAGGTATAGTTGGTATCAATGAAGTAAGTGTAATTTGTGTGGTTATGTGTAGTCATCGTAAATTGGCTTTTGAATTATGTGAATACTCCCTAGAATCAATTAAACAAATTGTTCCAATATGGAAAAAGGAAATATACACTGATAACTCTGCAACATGGAAGGAAAACAAATTAATTAATTGATTAATTAATTTGTTAACCTAATGGTATCAGATGGTGCGTTTACTTTTATTTGCAGGAATTAGAGAACATCTCAAAACAAGTAGCTTACACGTCGAAGCTGTAAGTATCGAAGAATTGTTAAACAAGTTAAAATACATTTATCCAGAAATAACAAACTTAATAAACACGAGTATTGTTTCTGTTAACCAAGTAATCAGGTCACATGATTATAAATTAGAGGTAGATGACCAAGTTGCTATAATTCCACCAATAAGCAGCGGATAAATTTGTTTAATTAAAATAACAATTTAAATTAAAGGATGTCAGTGTATAGTTCTTCGACAGGTGGTAGTAACATTATAAATGACCAATACGCTTATGATTCTGTTTATGTCGATATTATAATAAATTCTAAAAATAGAAATAATTCACCTACTCCTATAGGTAATTTAACAAGATACCCTAATAAATGGGAATACTCCATAAATCTTACAAAAAATCTGGAAAGAATTTTCAAGGTGGAACTTATAAATGCAATAATACCGTTCAACAGTGTACCTTTAAATGTATATACACAATACGTAATTTTGAGCATTAACCCGTTTAATGGAAATACAATCTACGCACCAGCTGAGGGAACAGACGCATCAGGTAATGCAAATCAATCATTAAGTAATTTTTTTTGTCAAGTACCTGATAATTCTTTTGTTTATGGAGGCGCACCTGGAGTAATTACAATGTCTGGAAGTACACCAGGAACAAGTACACAGTTTTTTAATCCACCTATTACAAAGGTAAACAAATTGGACATTTCACTTTATGGAGCCGATGGTTCCATGTTAAACAATGGGGTACTTTTGGACCATAACTTTACAATCAGGGTCCATTACTTCCAACGTAGAAATGGAAGTACATTTTTTTCAACTGCAATTATCAATCGGTAAATTTTAATTAAATCTCGTTTCAAAAGCAATCCATCCAGATGATATATGACTTTTGTTCATATCAATAGGACATTCACTTTGAATGTTCCCAGTTTCATCTGAATAGATTATATTCTTTATTTTGTAAAAAGTCATCATTTTAATACAATGACTACATGGTCTTGAATTTTTTAGGGTAATTAATTCCCCAGGTTCTATTGATGATATGCGTACAACCACTATTGTATGATTACTAAGGTCAACAAATTGTTTAAATGGTTGTACGCGCCTGGCCTTTTAAGACCTTTTGAAGTACATCCATTTCTGCGTGGGTAGAATAACAAATGCATCTTCCATTGTATGTATTCCTGAGCGTATTACGTCCTGTAAACAAGGGTTTTCCATTGCGATAAATTCCAGAATAATGAACAAATCCACATCTCGTTGAATCAAGTGAGGGTTGTATGGATTTTATAACATGGTTAACCATACGGTTACTCATTTATTTAATTTTAAATAATTGTTATTTTTTATATTAATTACCAATTAAATTAACGATTAATAATAAACACGAATAATTTATATGAGTATTCGTACTAAGCTGAAAACATATTTTACACAGAATGTAGAAATTGACGCTAATCTTACAGTAACAGGTATTATTAACGGTAATACAGGTGCTGGTCCAACTGGACAAGGTTCAACTGGACCAACTGGTCCAACGGGTCCGGCAGGAACACCAGGTGGTCCAACGGGACCCCAAGGCATTCAAGGACCTCAAGGTAACGAAGGACCTCAAGGTCCGATCGGGTTAACCGGGTTACAAGGACCAACTGGTGCCGCAGGTCCACAAGGACCAACTGGGTTACAAGGTGAACAAGGCCCAACAGGTTATACTGGCCCGGCAGGACCAACTGGTGAGACAGGTTCACAAGGCCCAACAGGTTCACAAGGTGAACAAGGGCCAACCGGGTTACAAGGCGAACAAGGGCCAACCGGGTTACAAGGTGAACAAGGACCAACCGGGTTACAAGGCGAACAAGGACCAACCGGGTTACAAGGTGAACAAGGGCCAACAGGGTTACAAGGTGAACAAGGGCCAACCGGGTTACAAGGTGAACAAGGACCAACCGGGTTACAAGG
>Ga0187844_10001438_pt1 | contig 18160 bp, 11 predicted proteins | sample SpaLakP09_SKY_50_FD_134517 | JGI IMG/M metagenome (GOLD analysis project Ga0187844, IMG submission 134517) | Oligotrophic lake water microbial communities from Sparkling Lake, Wisconsin, USA - SP09_SKY_50 | ecosystem: Environmental > Aquatic > Freshwater > Lake | place: USA: Sparkling Lake...
GTGCATCGAAGGCCCCGAGCTGACCTGCGCCGTGCTCGGTGAAGGCGAGGGCGCTGTCGCGCTGCCGGTCATAGAGATCCGCGCCGAGGCCGGCAACTACGACTTCGCCAACAAGTACGAGACCGACACGACGCAATACCTCTTCGGCTCGCTGCCCGCCGCGATCGAAGCCGACATCCGGCAGCTCGTGCTGCGCGCCTACCGCCTGCTCGGCTGCCGGGGCTGGGGCCGTGCGGACCTGATGCTGCGCAAGTCCGACATGACCCCCTTCCTGCTGGAGATGAACACCAGCCCCGGCATGACCTCGCACTCGCTGGTGCCCAAGGCCGCGCAGGCGGTGGGCATCGCCTACCCGCAGCTCTGCTTGTGGCTGCTGTCGCAGGCCCGCCTTGACCGCGCTTGAACTCATGAACTCAGCCGCCGCGACCGCCGCGCTGCCCCCCGACATCCGCCTGATGAATGCGGTGTCGGCGCTGCTCGTCGCGGCGATGCTGGCTGTGGCTGCCTGGGCTGCGATGCGCTGGGTGGTGCGCCTGCCGGTCTTCAACTTCCGTGCCATCCAGGTCGAAGGCGACGTCAGCCGCAACAGCGCTGTGTCACTACGCGCCAATGCGCTGCCCCGTTTGCAAGGCTCCTTCCTCGGCATGAACCTGAAGGAAGGCCGCGCCGCCTTCGAGGCCGTGCCCTGGGTTCGCCACGCGCAGCTGCAGCGCGTCTGGCCGATGCGGCTCAAGGTCAATCTCGAAGAGCACCGTGCCGCCGCCTACTGGGAGGCGCGTACCGATGGTGCCGACTCCGCTACCGAGGCCACGGCCGAGCGCGCACTGGTCAACAGCTTCGGCGAAGTCTTCCAGGCCAACCTCGGTGACGTCGAAGACGAAGCGCTGCCCGTGCTGGCCGGCCCGTCGCAGGCCGCCGGCGCCATGTTGCAGATGTTGCGGGCGCTGTCGCCGGCCGCCGAGAAGCTGGGCGAAAGCATCGACCGCCTGGACCTGTCCGGCCGCGGCTCCTGGCGCGCCACCTTCGGCAGCGGCGCCGTCATCGAACTGGGCCGCGGCAGCGAGACCGAGGTCGTTGCCCGCTTCGGCCAGTTCGCCCGGTCCATCACGCAGATCACGGCCACCTACCGCAGCCCGCTGCTGTCCGCCGACCTGCGCCACGCCGACGGCTACGCGGTCAGGCTGCGCGGCGTGACCACACAAACGCCGGGTAAACCCGCAAATAGAAAACGCTGAGGACGGACATGCCCAAGGAATACAAGGATCTGGTCGTCGGTTTGGATATTGGAACCGCCAAGATCATGGCGGTCGTCGCCGAGGTTTTGCCGAACGGTGAATTGCGCATCGCCGGCTTGGGCGTGGCGCCGTCGCACGGCTTGAAGCGTGGTGTCGTCGTCAATATCGATGCCACCGTCCAGTCCATCCAGCAGGCCCTGAAAGAGGCCGAAATGATGGCCGACTGCAAAATCTCCCGGGTTTACACCGGGATCACCGGCAGCCATATCCGCGGGCAAAACTCCACCGGCATGGTGATCGTGCGCGACAAGGAGGTCACGCCGGTCGATGTGACCCGTGTCGTCGAAACCGCCAAGGCCATCAATATCCCCAACGATCAGCGCCTGTTGCTGGTCGAGCCGCAGGAATTCGTCATCGACGGCCATGAGGTGAAGGAACCCATCGGCATGAGCGGCGGCCGGTTGGAGGTCAAGGTCCATATCGTGACCGGCGCGCAAAGTGCCGCCGAAAACATCGTCAAGTGCGTGCGCCGCTGCGGTCTGGAGGTTGACCAGCTGGTTTTGAATCCCAGTGCCTCCAGCCATGCCGCGCTGACCGCCGACGAACGTGACCTGGGGGTGGCGGGATATCGGTGCCGGCACCACCGATGTGGCGATATTCACCGGCGGCTCCATCCGCCATACCGCCGTCATACCCATTGCCGGTGACCTGATCACCAGCGATATCGCGATGGCGCTGCGCACGCCGACCAAGGATGCCGAGGAAATCAAGGTCGAATATGGCGTGGCCAAGCAACTGCTGGCCGACCCGTCCGACCAGGTGGAAGTGCCCGGCCTGGGTGACCGCAGCCCCCGCATGCTGTCCAAGCAGGCGCTGGCCGGCGTCATCGAGCCGCGCGTCGAAGAAATCTTCTCCCTGGTTCACCAGGTCATTCGCGAAAGCGGCTACGAAGAATTGCTGTCCAGCGGCATCGTGCTGACCGGCGGATCAGCGGTCATGCCGGGCATGGTGGAACTCGCCGAGGATATTTTCCTGAAACCCGTCCGGCGCGGTCTGCCCACCTATTCGGGGGCGCTCTACGACATGGTCGCCAACCCGCGTTCCGCCACCGTCATGGGCTTGCTCGAAGAAGCCCGGCTGTCGCGCAGCCGGGGTTTCAAGGCCGCGCAGCAGGCGGGCTCCGTGCAAACCCTGCTCGGCCGCATCAAGGATTGGTTCATGGGGAATTTTTGACCCCCCAAAACCACGACTCAGCTTGAAAAAGTTGTGTCAGCAACTGGTTATTTTTTTTGTGCCACGGCACAATTGCCGCAGTTAGGAGATTGATATGCCCATCGAGATGATCGAAGAGTTTGACCAAGGCACCCAAATCAAGGTGATCGGGGTCGGTGGTGGCGGCGGCAACGCGGTTGACCACATGATCGCCCAGGGCGTGCAAGGCGTTGAATTCATCTGCGCCAATACCGACGCGCAGGCGCTGAACCGCTCCCGTGCGGATCAATTGCTGCAACTCGGCACCTCCGGCCTGGGCGCCGGCGCTAAACCCGAGATGGGCCGCTCCGCCGCCGAGGAAGCCGAATCCCGCATTCGCGAATCTATCGCTGGCGCCAATATGCTGTTCATCACCGCCGGCATGGGCGGTGGTACTGGCACGGGTGCTGCGCCGGTGATTGCCCGCGTCGCCAAGGAAATGGGCATCCTGACGGTCGGCGTTGTCACCAAACCCTTCGAATTCGAAGGCGGCCGGCGCGCCAAGGCGGCCGACGCCGGCCTGGCCGAACTCGAAGCCAATGTCGACTCGCTGATCGTCGTGCTGAACGACAAGCTGCTCGACGTGCTGGGTGACGACGTCACGCAGGATCAGGCCTTTGCGCACGCCAATGACGTGCTGAAGAACGCCGTTGGCGGCATTTCCGACATCATTCACATCCCCGGCCTGGTCAACGTCGACTTCGAAGACGTCAAGACCGTGATGAGCGAACCCGGCAAGGCCATGATGGGCACGGCCCAGGCCGGCGGCCCGGACCGCGCCACCAAGGCTGCCGAAGCGGCCGTCGCCTGCCCGCTGCTGGAGGGCATCGACCTGTCCGGCGCGCGTGGCGTGCTGGTGCTGATTGCCGCGAGCCGCGCCAACTTCAAGCTGAGCGAGTCGCGCAACGCGATGAACGCCATCAAGCGTTATGCGTCGGAAGAAGCGCACATCATCTACGGCACCGCCTACGACGAAAGCCTGGGCGACTCGCTGCGCGTGACTGTCATCGCCACCGGCCTGACCGCCGGCCGCGCCCGCCAGCAGGCGCCGCTGCAAGTGGTGCAGACCCAGCAGGTCGTGCGCAACGGCACCGACGGCGTCGCCATGCCGGTGCTGACGCAGGCAGTTGCCATGGCCGCGCCGACCGCGCAACACGCCAATGTCGGCCTGGGCCTGGGCGATTTCGCCAATGCCAATGTGCCCAGCGTCTGGCGCCACGGCCGTTCGGGCAGCGCGGCCGCCAAGGTGGAGGCCCTGTCGTCCAACGGCATGGACGAGATCGAGATCCCGGCCTTCCTGCGCAAGCAGGCTGACTGATCCGGTCCCACCCGCAGTGAGGAGGACAAGCCGCGAGGCTTGTCCTTTTTTCATTTCAGGCCGGCGCCTTTGTGGCTGCGGGTGGCCTGGTGGTGCCGGCGGGCATTGCCGGCAAGCCAGCGCGCAAGTGCTCGCCGACAGGCGGCAGCTGAGGCCCGGCGGGCGGGTGGGGGCGGCCCAGGCCGTGTGGCATGCTCGCGGCCCATGCCAATGCCTATCAATCACGGGAATGCCTGAGCTGCGCGGCCTTCAGGGTTTGCTCAGGATCTGGCTGTTGTGGCTGGGCCTGTGCCTTTGCCTGCCGGTGCTGGCCCAGCGCCTGCCTCAGCCCAGCCCCCGCCACGCAGCCGACGTGGCCGCACCCGCCGAGGTCGCTACCAGCGCATGGAACCGTGACCAACTTGAGGCCTGGTGGGCGGCGCTGCGCCGCCAGGCCGTGTCTGCGCAAGACCGCCTCGACCTGCCTGCCGAACTGCTGCCGCCCGACACGCCCGCCGCCTGGCGGCCCGTGGCCATGCCCGATGTACGCGCCCGCCCCGGAGCCATCGTGGTCAGTGACTCGCGTGGTTATGAGATGCGCTGGTACCGGGTCCATGTGCCGGCCGGTGTCGAAGAGGCCCAGGCTCTTTACTTGCCCCGGCTGGTGACGCTGTCGGCCGCCGTGCTGGCACGCACCGAGGGCGGCTGGCGTTTGCTGCTGGACAACCAGAATGTCGAGCGCGAGCAATGGATACAGCCCATCTGGCTGCCCCTGCCGGGCAACGGTGCAAAGGAGCTGGAGCTCATCGTGGCGTTGCCCGTGCCGGCCAGCAGCTACCACGCTGTGTCGCGCATCTGGGTCGGTCCCCGCGACGTGCTGGAGAAGAGCTGGCAGTGGCGTATGCGCATGCAGAACGGCCTGCCCCAGTCCGTGAGCCTGACGCTGGCCGTGTTGGGGCTGTTCGCGCTGACGCTGTGGCTGCGCCGCCGCGATGAGGCCATCTACGTCCTCTTCGCGCTCACGTCCGCCGCCTGGGTGGTGCGCAATGTGCACTATTACGTCAGCCAGCCGGTCTCGACGGTGGGGCAGGACTGGTTCTGGTGGGCCACTCATGCCTCCATGGCCTGGGTCATGCTCACCGCGCTGTTGTTCGCACTGCGCTTTGCGACGCGGCGCGCGCGGCGGCTGGAGAAGGCGCTGGTGGCGGCCGTCGTGGCCGTCAGTGTCGTCAGCATGCCGCTGTGGATGCGCCAGCTCGACATGGTGGTGCTGCAGTATTCGGTGACGGCCGGCGTTGCAGCCATCGGCACGGCCTGGCTGTGCTGGCTGGCCTGGCGCGAGCGCCACCCCGAACTGCGCCTGATGGCGCTGGCCCTTGTCATCGGCGTGCTCATCGGCGTCCACGACCTGGCCGTGCTGGCCGGCTGGGCCTGGCCTGAGCATTTCTTCTGGATGCCGTTTGCGACGCTGCTTGTCATGCTGAGCTTCCTGCATGCGGTGCAGCGCCGCTATGTCGGCACCGTCGAGCAGGTGCAGGCCGAGAACAGCCAGCTGCAGGAGGACTTGGACGAGCAGGTCTCGGTGCTGCAGGCGCAGAACGCGCAGTTGCGCGAGGTCGAGCGCCAGCAGGCGCTGCTGCTGGAGCGCCAGCGCATCATGGCCGACATGCACGACGGCCTCGGCTCCTCGCTGCTGTCGGCGCTGGTGGCGATGGAGCAGGGCAGCATGTCGCACGAGCAGTGCGTGGAGGTGCTGCGCGAATGCGTGGACGATCTGCGTCTGGTCATCGACTCCCTGGAGCCTGTCGGTCACGACCTCGTTTCGCTGCTCGCGACGATGCGCTACCGCCTGGGCAAGCGCCTGCAGATCGGTGGCCTCAAGCTCGACTGGGACGTGCAGGATCTGCCGCTGCTGGCCTGGCTGGAGCCGCCGGACGCACTGCATGTGTTGCGGCTGATGCAGGAGGCTTTGAACAACGTCCTCAAGCATGCACGGGCCAGCCGGGTGCGCATGGTCACGCGCCACCACGGCAGCTATGTCGAGATCCGCGTCGAGGACGACGGCGCCGGCTTCGACCTGCAGAACATCCAGCATGGCCGCGGCCTGAAGAGCCAGATCAAGCGTGCCCAGCGCCTGGGCGGCAAGCTGCGCGTCGAATCGTCGCCCGGCAATGGAACGCGGCTATCGCTGCGATTGCCCGTGGAGCGAAAACCGCAGGGCTGATGCTGGGACAATCCCGGGCATGGTCAAGCAACGCACCCTGAAGTCGATCACGCGCGCCGTTGGCGTGGGCATCCACAGCGGCCAGAAGGTCGAGCTGACGCTGCGCCCCGCGCCCGCCGACACCGGCATCGTCTTCCGCCGGGTCGACCTGTGCCCGCCGGTGGACATCCCGGTCAGTGTCATGTCGGTCAGCGACACGCGCATGGCCACCACCATCAGCCCCGGCGGCGACCCCGGAGGCCCCAAGGTGCAGACCATCGAGCACCTGCTGTCCGCCTGCGCCGGCCTGGGGCTGGACAACCTCTACGTCGACATCAACGCCGACGAAGTGCCCGTGCTGGACGGTTCGGCCGCGAGCTTCGTCTTCCTGCTGCAGTCCGCCGGCATCGCCATGCAGGACGCGCCCAAGCGCTTCCTGAAGGTCAAGAAGCCCGTCGAGGTGCGCCACGGCGAGGGCAAGAAGCTGATGTGGGCGAAGCTGGAGCCGCACCACGGCTACACGCTGAGCTTCGAGATCGAGTTCGACAACCCGGCCGTGGCCGCCACCGGCAGCCAGTTCGTGTTCGATATGGGCTCGGGCACCTACAAGAAGGAGATCGCCCGCGCCCGCACCTTCGGCATGACGGCTGACATCGACCTGATGCGCTCGCGCGGCCTGACGCTGGGCGGCTCCATGGACAACGCCATCGTCGTGGACGACTACAAGGTGCTGAACGCCGACGGCCTGCGCTACGACGACGAGTTCGTGAAGCACAAGATCCTCGACGCCATCGGCGACATGCAGGTCGCCGGCATGCCGCTGCTGGCCGCCTACACGTCCTTCAAGGGCGGCCACGCGCTGAACAACAAGTTGCTGCGCGCGCTGCTGGCCGACAAGGACGCCTACGAGATCGTCTACTTTGAAGACGTGCGCGAGGCGCCCAAGGGGTTTGCCGAGCTCGCGCCGGCGTGGTGAGCTTAGGGCAACGCTGAACAAGTCCCTCGCGCGCAGCGCATCCCTGCTTTGGGCGGTCTGCGGCGTTGCAAATGCTCGCCATAGCCAGCTATGGCTGTGCTTTGCGCCTGGCAGCCCATCCCAAACCAGGGCGCGCTGCATCGCGGGGACCTATTCAGCGTCGCCCTAGTCCCCGAAAGAGGCGTTCAGCGCAGTCATGGCGTCCATGTCTAGCGCATCCGTCAGGCTGAGCAGCCGGGCGCGCGCCATCAGCACGCCGTAGCGGGCGCGCGCCAGGTCGCGCGTGACCGTGGCGCGCTGGTGTTCGGCGTTCAGCACGTCCAGCACAGTGCGGCTGCCGCCGGCGTAGGACTTCTGCGTGGACACCAGCACCTGCTCGGCCGAGCGTTCGGCCGCTTCCAGCGCCCGGATGCGGCCTGCGCCGTCGGCCATGCCGTCCAGCTCCTTTTGCAGCCGCACGGCGACGTCCTGGCGCAGCCCGTCGAGCGTCTGCTCAAGCGCCAGCAATTCGGCTTGCGCCTGGCGCACCTGGCTGTTGACGCCGCCGCCGGCGTACAGCGGCACGCTCAGTTGCAGCCCGATGGACTTGTTGGTGCTGCGGTAGTTCGGCGTGTTGCTGCTGTCGCGGTCGCCATGCGACCACTGTGCCACCGCGTCCAGCGTGGGCAGATGCCCGGCCCGTGCGCGCTGCACCTCCTGGGTGGCGGCAGCCTGCCGGGCCTTGAGCACGCGGAACTCCGGGTTTTGGCCCTCGGCGCGGGCAATCTCGTCCTCCAGCGCTTCAGGCCGGGGCGGCGCCCACTGCAGGCGGGCCGGGTTCAGCGGCGCCAGTCTGCCGAGCTGGTCCATGGGCACGCGCACCAGCACCTGCAGGCGGCGCTGGGCCAGCGCCACGGCCTGGCGGGCTTCCAGTTCGCCGGCGCGCGCCAGGTCGAGCCGGGCCTGCACCTCGTCGGCATCTGTGCGGGTGCCCGAGCCGGCGGCAAACATCTTGCGGGCCGCGTCCAGCTGGCGCGTGTAGAAGGCGGTCTGCGTGGCGGCCAGTGTCACTTCGTCCTGTGCGCTCAGCGTGTCGAGGTAGCTGCCCACCAGGCGCAGGGCCATGTTCTGGCGCTCCAGCTGCAGGGTCGCGTCGACCTCGTCCGTCTGCGCCTGGGCTCGGGCGTACTGGGCGCGCAAGGCGGCGTTGATCAGCGGCTGACGCACGGTCAAGGCGTAGCTGCCGCTGGGGTAGCGCTCCGCCGTTGCCGGCGCGGCAGTGCCGCTGCGGCTCGACAGGTCATTGAACATCCGCGACGCGGTGAGCGCGACGCTGGGCTGCCATGCAGCCTGCGCCTGCGGCAGGCGCTCCTGGCCAGCGGCGGCGCGCGCCTGGGCGGCCAGCCAGTTGGCGTCGTTGCTGCGGGCCGCCTCGAAGGCCTGCAGCAGATCGAGCGCGCAAGCAGCCGGCGCGAGGGCCAGCAGCGTGCAGGCGAGCAGGACGCGTGTGAAGGGCATAGGCAGCATGTCACTGCTCCTTCATCGACGCGGCCAGCCGCTTCACCAGCGGGTGCAGCCAGTAGGTGAGCAGCGTGCGCTCGCCGGTGATGAACACGGCTTCCACCGGCATGCCCGGCTGCAGCTGCCGCGCGCCCAGCGCCTTGCGGCCTTCGGGCGTGATGGCGATGCGGGCCAGGTAGTGGCCGGCGCCGGTGCGGGGGTCGATCAGCAGGTCGGCCGACACCGACGTGACCTGCCCGCGCACCACCAGCAGCGGCGCGTTGGCGAACGCAGAGAAGCGCACGTCCACCGGCAGATCGGCACGCACGCGGTCGATCAGATGAGGCGCCACGTGCGCCTCCAGCAGCAGGTTCTGCGCAGCGGGCACGATGTCCATCACCTTCTGCCCGGCCGCCACCACGCCGCCCACGGCCTGCACCGCCAGCCCCACCACCTGGCCGCTGGCGGGCGCACGGATGTCCAGGCGGGCGAGTTCTGCGGTCGCGGCGCGCAGGTGCTCGGCGTCGGCCTGCACCTCGCGGTCGACATCGGCACGCAGGGTCTCGACCTCCTTGCGGTAGTCCTGCTGGCGGGCGCTGGCGCGCTGGCGCTGCTCGCTGATGGCGCGCTCGGTGCGCGTCGCATTGCCCAGGCCCTCGGCGATCTGCCCGCCCAGGTCGGCCTCGGCGCGCTCCAGCTCCAGCTGGCGGTTGCGCGGCACATAGCCCTCGCGCACCAGCTCACGCGTGTTGCCGAGTTCGTCGCGCAGCAGCTCCAGCTGGCGGCGCCGGCTGGCCAGCGTGGCGGCTAGCGCCTTGAGCTGGGCCTCCAGGCCCAGCACGCTTTCGTCCACGGCGCGCAGCTCGGCGGCCAGGCCGGCCCGGCGAGACTGCATCAGCTGCTCTTGCGTGAGCAGCATCTGGGCGATGGCCGGGTCGCCGGCTGCGGCCTGCAGGTCTGCATGCCAGGCGATGCCGCCGCCGCTGCGTTCGGCCAGCAGCCGACCCTCCATCGCGCGCAGGCCCAGGTAGCGCTGCCGCGCGGCCTCGAAGCCGGCCTTGGCGGCGGTGTCGTCCAGCTGCAGCAAGACCTGGCCCTGCTGGACCTGCTGGCCCTCGCGCACCTGCACCGCCTTGACGATGCCGCCGGCCAGGTGCTGCACCGGCTGGCTGCGGGTGTCTATGGTCACGGCGCCGGGCGCGGGCACGCCTTCGTCCAGCGGCGCCAGTGCGGCCCAGGCCAAGGCGCCGGCCAGGCCGGCCGCCAAGGCCCACCCGGCCAGCCGTGCGGGTGATGAAGAAGGTGACGACATGGAGGTCTCGGACATGATTTCAGAGGGGTTCGTCGGACGCGACGCGCCCTTCGGCCAGCAGCAGGCGGCGATCCGCCAGCGCGGCCAGTGCCGGGTGGTGCGAGATCAGCACCACGGTGCAGCCGCGCGCCTTCATCGCCAGCACGGCCAGGCGCAGTGCCAGCTCGCCCAGTTCGTCGAGGTGGGCGTCGGGCTCGTCCAGCACCACCAGGGTCGGCTCGCCGTACAGCGCGCGGGCCAGGCCGATGCGCTGGCGCTGCCCGGCGGACAGCGCCTCGCCGGCTTCGCCCACGGGGGTGTCGTAGCCCTTGGGGAATCGCAGGATCAGCTCGTGCAGCCCCGCGCTGCGGGCGGCGTCCAGCACGCGATCTGCGTCAGGCGTGCCGTGGCGCGCGATGTTGTCGGCCACGCTGCCGTCCATCAGCGCCACGTCCTGCGGCAGATAGCCGCGTTGCGCGCCCAGCGCGGTGGCGTCCCACTCGGCCAGCGGGCGCTCGTCGAACAGCACCGCGCCGGCAGCGGCGGGCCACGGCCCCAGCATCAGCCGCGCCAGCGTGGACTTGCCCGAGCCCGACGGCCCCTGCACCACCAGCACCGTGCCGGGTTTCAGGCTGAGCTGCAGCGGCTGCAGCAGCAGCCTCTCCTGCCCGGGCACGGCCGCGCTGGCACCGGCCAGCGTCAGCACGCCGCGCAACGGCGGCTTGGCCAGGCCGGTGCTGGGCGGCAGCGGTGCGGCCAGCAGGCCTTCCAGCCGCGTGAAGGCGGCGCGCGCCGCCACCCAGCCGCGCCAGCCGCTGACGAACTGGTCGACCGGCGCCAGCGCGCGCGTCAGGAGCAGGCTGGTGGCGATCATGGCGCCCGGGCTCAGTTGGCTGTCGATCACCAGCAAGGCGCCCACCGCCAGGCCCAGCGACTGCTGGCTGTAGCGCAGCCACTTGCTCCACGCGGAAATGCGCTGCGCCTGGGCCTGTGCGGTGCTGGCGCGCGCGGCGGCACGGTCGTGCAGCGCCTGCCAGCGGCCCTGCAGCCCGACCAGCATGCCCATGGCCTCCACCAGCGCCGCGTTGCGCAGCTTGCCGTCCAGAAACCGTGCGGCCTGTGCGGTGGCCTCGCCTGCCGCCTGCGCCGGGGCCAGGCTGCGCTGGTGGCCCAGCCAAACCAGCAGCGCCTGGGCCAGCACAAAGCCCAGGCCCAGCAGGCCCAGCAGCGGGTGCAGCAGCCACAGCACCGCCAGGTAGAGCGGCGCCCAGGGCGCGTCGAACAAGGCCAGGATGCCCGGGCCGGTCAGGAACTGGCGCAGCTGCGTCAGGTCGTCGAAGGGCCGTTGCGCATCGGCGCCGGCCGGGCCAGCCTGCTGCCAGAACGCAGCCTCGAACACTTGCGGGCTCAGCCGCTGGTCCAGCCTCAGGCCCAGGCCCACCAGCACCCGGCTGCGCAGCGCCTCGGCGCCCGCCAGCACGGCCAGCGAGGCCACCGCCAGCGCCGACACGGCCAGCAGCGTCATTTCGCTCTGGCCGGCCAGCACGCGGTCGTACACCTGCAGCAGATACACCGTGGGCGTGAGCAGCAACAGGTTCACGGCCACGCCCAGCGCGGCCGCCAGCGCGAACGGGTGGCTCAGTGCCCACAGCGCGCGCCGCACTTCTCCTCGCTCGGCGGCGCTCATCGCACGGCCCCACCGGCCGGCTGGGCGGTCTGCCCCTGGCGCAGCTGGGCCAGCACTTCATCGCGCGGGCCGATGGCGCGGGCCTGGCCGTCCTGCAGCACGAGCATCTTGTCGGCCACGGCCAGCAGGTTGGCGCGGTGGGTCATCACCACGACGCTGGCGCCGCGGGCCTTGAGGTCGCGCAGGGCCTGGCTCAGCGCGGTGTCGCCCGCTTCGTCGAGGCTGGCGTTGGGTTCGTCCAGCACCACAAAGGCCGGCTCGCCGTACAGCGCCCGCGCCAGGCCCACGCGCTGGCGGATGCCGCCGGACAGACGCATGCCGTCCAGGCCCAGCGGCGTGTCGTAGCCCTCGGGCCAGCCGAGGATGAGCGCGTGCAGGCCCACCGCACGGGCAGCGGCCTCCACACGGGCGGCGTCCGGCGTGCCGAAGCGGGCGATGTTGTCGGCCAGGCTGCCGTCGAACAAGGCCACCTCCTGCGGCAGATAGCCCAGGTGCGGGCCGTGCCGGGTCTTGTCGAGCTGCGACAGCTCGCAGCCGTCCAGCCGCACGCGGCCGCTGGCGGGCGGCCACACGCCGGTCAGCACGCGGGCCAGGGTGGTCTTGCCCGCGCCGGAGGGGCCGACGACCGCCAGCACCTCGCCCGGCTGCAGCGCGAAGTTCAGGCCCTTGAGCAAGGGTGCCGGCGCGCCGGGCGCCACGGCGTAAAGGTTCTCCACGCTGAGCTGGCCGCGCGGCGGCGGCAGCGGCAGGGTGGGCGCGCGTTCAGGCACCTGCGTGAGCAGCAGGCCCAGCCGCCGCCAGGCCTGCGCGACGGTGCCCAGGCTGCGCCAGTGCGTGATGAGCTGCACCAGCGGCGCCAGCATGCGGCCACTCAGCACCGAGGCGACGATCATCAGCCCGGCGCCGCCGGGCAGGTCGTTGCGCAGCACCAGCCAGGCACCCAGGCCCAACATGCCGGAGCCGACGAGGTTCTGCAGCCCGCGGGACGCGGCTTGGTAGCCGCCGTGGCGGGCCAGGGCTTTTGCCTGGCCGGCCAGCCCGTCGCGCTGCAGCAGCTGCCAGCGCGCCTGCACCGCCGTCAGCATGCCCATGGGCGCCAGCACCTGTGCATGGCGCAGGGCGGCTTGCGCCAGACGCTGGGCCTTGGCGGCATCGCGCTGCGCCTGGTCGAGTGCGGCGTGCGTGCCGCGCTGGGTGAACGCCGCCAGCGCCGCCTGCGCCAGCACCGCCGCCGCCGAGGCCCAGCCCAGCAGCGGGTGGATGGCGAAGATGATGGCCAGCAGCACCAGCGCCACCGGCGCCTCCAGCAAGGCGGCGAGGGCCGGCGCGCTGAAGAAGTCCGACACGGTGCGCAAGTCCTGTACGGGTTGCGCCGTGGTGCTGCCCTGGCGGTGCAGGTTGACGCTGAACATGGCGGCGAAGACGCGGCCCCGCAGCCTTGTGCCCCAGGCCTCGCCGGCCGCGTACAGCAGCTGCGAGCGGGCCCAGTCCAGCACCTCCATCAGCGCGTACACAGCCAGCACCAGCACGGTGAGCATCAGCAGCGTGTGGGTATTGCGGCTGTTGAGCACGCGGTCGTACACGGCCAGCATGTAGACCGACGAGCTCAGCGCCAGCAGCCCGCCCAGCAGGCTCAGGGCCGCCGCGCGGGAAAGCTCGGGGCGAACGACGGCTAGGGCCTGGCGGAGTTCGGCGCCGGCCGGGGACGGGGGTGAGGGCTGCACCGGGTCGCTCGGTCAGGCGCGGCGTCGCGCGCCGGCCGCGCCGAGGGCGGCCAGGCCCAGCAACATCAGCATCAAGCTGCCGGGCTCCGGTATCGAGGGAACGGGCGCGTCATGGCCGAGCAGCCGGAAGGCCACTTCGCTCGCCGAGGCCTGGCCCGGGTTGCCGACGGCCGCCGCGCTCTGCCAGTACCACTCAACATCACCGCTGTCGTTGACGATGCTGAGGCTGGTGGCCGTGAGCGGGCTGTCGACCACGTCGAGGGTGTAGAGGTCGTACAGATAGCTGCCGTCGGCGGCGGTGACGGCCACGCTCGTCAGCGTGCCGACCTGCAGCTGGCCGCCCAGCGAGACGGCGAAGTTGTCGAAGGCGGGGCCGCCCGAGTCGACGCCGTGGAAGCCCCACCACTGGATGGCTTCGAGCACGGTATCGGCGGGCATTGCGAAGGCCTGGCTGTAGGCGCTGCTGCCCTGATCGGCCTGCTGGCCGAAGCTGCCCACGGCGTAGGGCGCGTTGCTGGCCACACTGTCGGCCAGCGCCGCACCGGTGAGGCCCGTGGCCAGCAGCAGGGCTGCCAGCGTCTTGTTGATTGCGTTCATGTCGTGCTTTCCGTTTTGTCGAATGAGGGGTCGGGTTCGGCGTGCCGCGCTCAGCCCGGAGGGGCCGGCACGTTGAAGTCCACCGAGTGCAGCAGGAAGTCGCTGCCGTGCTTGTTGCCAGCGGCATCGGTGGTGACGGGCGCGCCGTAGGCACCGTGGTCGTCGCTGTAGGCGCCGTAGACGAAGTGGCCGCTGCCGTCGTAGGCGCCCGCCACCAGTTCCATCGACTTGAAGCCGCCGGGGGCCGAGAGGGTGATGGTCTTGCTGCCGTCGAGCGAATCCGCCACGAACAGCTGCTCGGCCACGACACGGCCGGCCGCGTCCAGCAGGCGCAGCAGGCCGGACTCGTTCATCGTGCTGCCGTCGTCGTGGGCGTACAGGCCGGCGAGCTTGACGGTGATGCTGTCGGCCGAGGTCGGCACGACGATGCGCAGCGCCTCCTTGCCGTCGATCTCCTGCTTGACCGTGGTGGTGGCGGCAGACTGGCCGCTCACGCCCAGGTCGCCCGCCGACACGTCGCCGCCGCTGAGCAGCTGGGCGCCGACGCTGTTGAACTTGACGGCGCTCCAGGCCTCGCTGCCGTTCGTGATGTCGGCCTTGTGCTGGATGCTGAAGCCGGCCTGCGTCCAGGCCTGCGCCCACTGGCCGCCGGTGCCGCTCTGGCGCACCGGGGCGTCGCCCAGATGCACGCGGGTGGTGTCGGCCGTGCCGTTGATGGTGACGGCCACGCTGGAGGCCGTGCCGTCGGCCGCGTAGACCTGGAAGACGTCCTTCAGCGAGTCGCCCGGGTTGAGGTAGTCGTAGGCGAGCTTGGCCTTGTAGGTCCACGCGCCATCGGTGCCGAGCGTGAAAACGCCGTACTTGCCGGCGGTGCCGGGCTGGGCCTGGAAGGTGGCGGGGCTGTCGATGTCGGTGATGCTGAGCGTGCCGCCGACGGTGATGGGCGCATTGGTCTCGTCGACCATCACGTCGGCGCTGCCGATGACGGCATCGTCGTTCACGCCGGCCAGGTAGATGATGCGCTTGCCCTCGGTGACGCCGCCGTGGCCGTCGTCCACGTTGAAGATCAGGTCAACACTGCCGTAGAAATCGCGCGGCGCTGTGAAGGTCAGCGTGCCGTCGCCGTTGTCGGCCAGTGTGCCGGGGCTGACCCACACATCCTTGAGCGTCAGGGCATCGCCGTCGGCGTCGGTGAAGTCGGCCAGCAGCTTGGCCTTGTCGATCAGGTAGAGCCTGTCTTCATCGCCCGAGGGCAGCATGGCTGCGCCCTGATCAACCGGGGCGGTGTTGGCCGGCAGATCGAAAGTGAGCGTGCGCGGCGTGGCGTCGGTGTTCTCGCCGCCGTCACTGTCTTCACCGTCGTCACGTACCCGGAAGCTGAACTCCGCATAGCTGGCGCCGCTGGGACCTGCGTCTGGCGCGAACTGCAGCAGCCCGGCAGCGATGTCGGCCGCCGCGATCCACTGGCCTGCGGTCACCAGGGTTCCGGCCAGCGTGAGGGCGCCGGCCAGGGGCACCGTGTCGATGAGCACGGCGCTCAGCGCATTGGCGGGGCTGTCGTGCACATCGCTGAAGCCGAAGTCGGCCACGGCCAGCGTCCGCACGGTCTGGCCCTTGGCCAACGCGAGGTGCTGGTCCTGGCCCTGTGGTGCGTCGTTCGCGCTGGCCAGGTCGATGATGTGCGAGACCGCCGTGACGCCGCCGTAGCCATCGTCCACGCTGAAGAACAGGTTGAGCTCACCGTGGAAGTCGAGCGGCGGCGTGAAGGTCAGCGTGCCGTCGCCGTTGTCGACCAGCGTGCCGATGCTGACAGCCACGTCCTTGATCGTCAGGGCATCGCCGTCGGCATCGGTGAAGTCGGCCAGCAGCGCCGCCTTGTCGATCAGGTAGGTCTGGTCTTCCTGGCCCCAGAGCAGCACGTATTCGCCGTGGTCGACCGGGGCGGTGTTGGCCGGCAGGTCGAAAGTGAGCGTGTTCGGCGTGGCGTCGGCATTGGACCCGCCGTTTTCGCCACCGCCGTCGTCGTAGACGATGAAGCTGAAGTGGGCGTAGCCGGCGCCGCTGCCACCAGCCGCCGGCGTGAATGTGAGCCCGCCGGCGGCGATGTCGGCGGCCGCCACGAATTGGCCCGCCCCCACCGGGACGTCGCCCAAGGTCAGCACGCCAGCCTCGGGCAGGCTGACGATCTGCACGGCGATGAGGCCATTGGCCGGGGTGTCGTGGGTGTCGCTGAAGCCGAAGTCGGCCACCGTCAGCGCCAGCGCCATGCTGCCGCGCTGCACCACGCTCAGCGTGAGGTCCTGGCCCTGCGGCGCGTCGTTCACGGCCAGCACGTCAAAACGCAAGGTGTTGGCCGTCACATCGGTATCCACGCCGCCCTGCGCCGTGCCCCCGGTGTCTTGAACCTGGAAGCGCAGTTGGGCGTAGTTGCTGCCCGACGCGTCGGCCCCGGGGGTGTAGACCAGCTTGCCCGAGGCGATGTCCGTGGCCTCGACGGACTGCCCGGAACTGACGGCTACGCCGTCCAGTGTCAGGCTGCCGGCGGTGGGCAGGCTGGCAATCAGCACGGCACGCAAGGCATCGGGCTGGGTTTGGGTTGCGTCGTTGAACCCGAAATCGCTGGCCTGGAAAACGTAGGCCGTGTCTTCGCGCAGGCTCAGCGTGGCGTCCGTGCCGCTGGGCGCCTGGTTGGGCGTGACGCTGCGCAGGGAGATGCTGTCGCCGCTGACCTCGAAGTCGGCGGCGGTGTACTCACCGACCAGCTTGACCGTCATGGCTTGGCCGCGAATAGGCGATGCGCCGATCTCGAGGGTCGTCATGCCGTTGCCGGTAGTGACGCGGATCTGTCCCGGTGCGATGCGGGACGTCGCGTCGACGAAGGGGTCCGCACCAAAGCGCATGCCCAGAAATTTCAGCGAGTCGCCCTGGCCGAAGTCGGTGACGGTGTCGATACCGCTGATTCCCGCGTCGAACTTGAAGACATCGGCGCCGGCACCACCCGTGAGCGTGTCGTTGCCGCCCAGCCCGTAGAGCACGTCATTGCCATCGCCACCTGACAGCAGGTTGTTGGCGTTGTTGCCGGTGAGGACGTTGTCCTGCGAATTGCCGGTGCCGTTGATCGCGTTGCTGCCGGTGAGCGTCAGGTTCTCGAGGTTGGCGCCCAGCGTGTAGGTGATCGAGCTCTTCACCGTGTCGGTGCCTTCACCCGCCTTCTCGATGACGACATCGCCCGCGTTGTCCACGACGTAGGTGTCGTTGCCCAGGCCGCCGATCAGGAGGTCGGCGCCCGCGCCGCCGTCGAGCGTGTCGTTGCCGTCCAGGCCGCTCAGGACGTTGAAGGCCGAATTGCCGATCAACACGTTGTTCTGCGAATTGCCGGTGCCGCTGATCGCATTGGTGCCCGTGAGCGTCAGGTTCTCGAGGTTGGCGCCAAGCGTGTGGGTGAACGCGCTCTTCACGGTGTCGGTGCCTTCACCCGCCAGCTCCGTGACCTTGTCGCCCCCGTTGTCGACGACGTAGGTGTCGTCGCCCTTGCCGCCGGTCAGCGCGTCAGCACCCGTGCCGCCGTCCAGCACGTTGCTGCCGTCGTTGCCGATGAGGACGTTGTTCAGGTCGTTGCCCGTGCCGTTGAGGTTGGCGGTGCCGGTCAGCGTCAGGTTCTCAAGGTTGGCGCCAAGCGTGTAGGCAATCGAGCTCGTCACCGTGTCGGTGCCTTCCCCCGCCATCTCGGTGACGACATCGCCCACGTTGTCGACGATGTAGGTGTCGTTGCCCTGACCGCCGGCCAGAGCGTCTATGCCTGTGCCGCCGTCAAGCAGGTTGTTGCCAGCGTTGCCGATGAGGACGTTGTCCAGCGCATTGCCCGTGCCGTTGAGGTGGGCGCTGCCGGTCAATGTCAGGTTCTCGAGGGTGTCGCCAAGCGCGTAGCTGATTGAGCTGCTCACCGTGTCGGTGCCTTCCCCCGACTTCTCTGTGACGACATCGCCCGCGTTGTCGACGACGTAGCTGTCGTTGCCGGCTCCGCCGACCAGGGTGTCGGCGCCCGTGCCACCGTCGAGCGTGTCGCTGCCAGCATCGCCGGTCAGCGTGTTGGCGGCTGAATTGCCGATCAGCACGTTGTCCAGCGAATTGCCGGTGCCGTTGATCGCGTTGCTGCCCGTCAGCGTCAGGTTCTCAAGGTTGTCACCCAGCTTGTAGGTGAGCGAGCTCTTCACCGTGTCGGAGCCTTCACCCGACTTCTCCGTGACGGCATCGTCCGCGTTGTCGACGACATAGGTGTCGTCGCCCAGGCCGCCGGTCATCGCGTCCGCGCCCGTGTTGCCATCGAGGACGTTGTTGCCGTCGTTGCCGATGAGGACGTTGTTCAGCGCGTTGCCCGTGCCGTCGAGGTTGCTGGTGCCGGTCAGCGTCAGGTTCTCAA
>Ga0187844_10001439_pt1 | contig 18150 bp, 18 predicted proteins | sample SpaLakP09_SKY_50_FD_134517 | JGI IMG/M metagenome (GOLD analysis project Ga0187844, IMG submission 134517) | Oligotrophic lake water microbial communities from Sparkling Lake, Wisconsin, USA - SP09_SKY_50 | ecosystem: Environmental > Aquatic > Freshwater > Lake | place: USA: Sparkling Lake...
GGTTTATATTTCATATGTATTATGAAATAATGTCTAAGCCAAATAAATCACAGATCAAGAGAGACTTTATTATGAAACATAAAGAAAAAATATTGAATATAGTAACTGAGATGCTAAATAAAGATGCGCCTATATCGTTTAATAATTATGATATATACAAAGAATCATTTATGACATTTGCACAAGAAATAGTAGAAAAACACACTTTATTAAATGAACCAAAAATAGAATATATAATAAAAGATGCTGAATTGATAGATAAACAAATATTAATAAAACCTAAAACAAAGAGTGTTGTAGAAATAATGAAAAAATATAATGATAATATATGAAACCGTTTAAATTATTAAACTGTCATCCAAAAAAAACAAGAAAGAATAATACGTGTTATGATGATAAAACTATCATGAAATTAAAAGAATTATGGAATCAAAATAATAAAAACAAAATAACATCTATGCGCCCCGACGCAATATGGAATGAGCTAAAAGTAAAAATAAAAGAATGTAGCAATGAGCTTTGTTGGTTAGACAAACTTGTTCCTGAAAACGATAAGAGAAAACGGATTAAAAAGGAAAATTTTGTACCAGATGCACCATTAGCCGAATGGAAAAAATATAACAACTGGCTAAGTAGCAAAGAGTTTGACGATATTATGGGACAGTACATGGAAGTATATCCTAATTTTTTGTATTTAGGTCCATCTCCAATTGATTTTGATGAAATAATAGACGGTAAATGTGTTTGGCCTACTATATGTAATTTAAATATGAGAGATCAACTCAAAAGAGGTATAACTAAAATTGGTGTAGTTTTAAATTTGGATACTCACAATGAAAAGGGTAGTCATTGGGTTGGGATATTTATTGATATTAAAAAAAAATTCATCTTTTATTTTGATTCTACGGGCAATACATATCCATCAGAAGTTGTAAAATTTAATCAACGTATACAAGAACAATGTGCCAAATTAAATATTAAATTAGATATAATTCATAATAAAACGATACAACATCAACACGGTCCTTCTGAGTGTGGTATGTATGTATTATATTTTATTATTTCTTTATTATTAGAAACAAAAGAATACAAATTCTTTTTGGATGAGAGAATCAGCGATAGTGATATGAGTAAATTGAGAGATGTTTATTTTAATAAACTATAATTTAAATGTTATTTGAATAGTATACTTACATGAATACCATTCAAAATAAAAGTTATTTATGGGATCAATGTTCACAAAAAGGATTATTTGTAAACATACCAGCAAACTCTGCGGAAAAAGTACAAGCTTTATTTGAATCTTCTGTTGAAAGATTTTCGGATAAAAAGGAAGATATTTCTTTATTAAATCAACAATTTTTAGATTCTTTCAAAGACGAAATAGTAAAAATGAATTCATTTGAAGAGAGACAAAAGGAATATGACGAAATGCTTAAAAATAAACCACCTCCAATTGATTTTACTGAAAAATTAAACGAACCCCTTAAGCAAGAAATTTGGACGCAACCCATTCAAGTTCATAAAGAGGTTGATTGGGGGCAGGTTATTAAAAGTCAAAATGATATTTTAATAAAAATATTAGAAACACAAGTAAAAATAATGATTATGCTTCAAAAAAAATAAAGAGTATTATTAATGACCTTACAAATTGTTATAATATTATTCATTATTTTATTATTATGTATACTTATTTATAATTTAAGAAAAAAAGAAGGCATGTGTGATAAAAATTGCAAGAAAACAAAAGATTGTACCGGCAGTGATCTAAGTAACTGTATGGTTGGGTTGCATTCTTGTCCAGAACCAGCGGCATCTGAAGATATTAAATGTATTGCTGATTTTGGAACATCAGTTGGCGATCCATTATGTTGTGGACAAGAAGGTGTATTACAAGATACCCGCTATGTATGCCCAAATACATTAAAAAAATGTCAAAATTTCAAGTGTGGTAGCGCATTTGGTAAATGTGTCTCAGGATAATACTGCCATATCATTGTCAATGTATCCAACCTCAACACTTATATTTTTTCTGAATGCCTTGTAATCATATAATTTTTGAGGAACAGATTCTGTATCTACTGCATATACAACTAATTTACCATCTGTCATGACTTCTTTCTTAAACAATGTAACTTGGTGAGTTTTTACACTTTGTTTTTGTAAAGGTTCTGATTTATATTCAATACCAGTAATCAAATTATCTTCGCGCTTCTTAAAAGGATATTGTACACACTTGTCCTTGTAGTTTACAATACAGTCAATTGATGCTTCTTTTAATGTATCTAAAAACATTTTTGATAATTTTCTTTTTCTCTCCATGATTTCAAATAATGATTCATCTGTTGTGATTGATCCGTCTTGGTTTTTCAATGATCCGTATTCGTCCAAGTCAGTTTCGCTTCCAAATATAGAAATATATAAATATATAGTAACATCTCTCAATTCTTCTGGTAAATTAGAATGACTACATATACGCCGTGCTCTGCCTATAACTTGATTTATACGTACATGGTGCCAATAAGGTTCCATAATATGTACAAATCGCGTATTTTTTAAATCAATACCTTCTGCACCCGATGCAGTTATCATAAGGAGCTTAATTATATCTCCATACATATTTTTGTCCTGAATCTCTGGAAAGAAACTACTAAGTTGGGCAACAATGTTATTGGGTAATGCATCATAATTACTATTGAATATATTTCTTATGATTTCTTTTTGTTCATTTGTTTCCGTACCGGTATACAATGCAAATACCCTTTTATTTCCTATATAAGCATCTTTGGGATACATATGATCTAATACAACGCCATAACCGCTGGATGTTCTCTCTATTTTAAGTTGAACGAACCCGTAATATTTCAATATAATGCTAAATATTCCGATACCTTCAACGCGTCTAAAATTACTATATAGTAAATGACAACCAACATTATCTTCATTGATTACATTTTTCAATATTTCTTTCATTTTAGGACTGTATGTATCCAATGTATTTGTTTCTGGATTCTCTGTTTGAACTAATTTAGGTACATCGCTATTAAAATAAAGATTTGGATTGGATGAAAACTCACTAAGTACACGCGTAATTCGGCGCTGATAATCGTTGTCTATTTTACGTTCTTCTACATCACTTTCGTCAAATTTACCATCAACATCATCTAACAATTCCTCGTTGGTTACTAAATCAACATCTTCTTCTGCAGGATCTTTTGAACTGGGCTTCGGTCTAGGCATTTCATCTGGAAATGCAAAATTACAACACGAACGAGAGAATACCCTGTATGTAGAGTTGAGTTCATCATTTTTTTTACCTTTTAAATTAGATTCTGTTTTTCTCTCAATGTGTCTTACACTATCGTAAATTTTCAGTTGATGTGGACTCATAATTACACGCACATAATGTATATCCTCATCACCATCCTTAACAATTTTAGGCATAAGTTCAGATTTGTCTCCCAAATAAGAAATCATTCCAATTATTTTACTTTGAAACCATTCTTTATTATTTATTTTTAAATCAGGTGTTACAAAATAACTGTTAAAATCTACATCTGTATCTGGTAATTTTTTATATTTTTGCATTTCCACATTTTTAATTTTGAAGCGTGTATCTTTTTGTAGAATTTTTAAAATTTCGTCGTAAAATTGTTCTCGTGTCATAGTATCTTCGTCATAAACCATTTTGCCAGAGGATTCTTTCTTAAACCCATATGGATTTTGAACTATTGTTAGTTTAGACCTCGGACGATCATATTCAATAACATCAATAAACGGCATTTTCAACGTGTCTTTAAAATATTCTATATTTATTTTAACATCGCTGACAATTAGGTTAATTTCAAGTGCAAATGTATATCCTCCAATCAAATTGAATAATACGCCAAGCTCGCATGGATAGTTAATGTACGGAGTACCAGTCAACGGAACAACTTTGCAGTTTTCCGCCATCAAGATGGCCTCATACATTTGAGTAGATACGGATGTTTTCTTTTTATTTAATTTATTTTGTATACGACTTACAAAATTGTGAACTTCATCTATTATAATAACACTATTATCAAACGGATTTATTGTACCACCCTGGGTATATTCTGTTACCCATTTACGATTGTTAATACCATTGTAATTTATATAATTATATTTACTTTTAATCATCAATTCTATTTGGGCTTCAATGATTTGTTGTTGTCTCTCATCCAACTGGTCAAAGTTAGGTTCTTCGTCAGGAGAAATCATCCAAACACCACCTTGGCTTCTGATAAATGAGAGTATTTCTTTTTGTGATTTGAAATATTCTTCTGTTATACCCGTTATCTGAAAAAAAGATTTTATCAAAGTGTCTGAAGAATCATCATACTCTTCAAAAATCCAATGATTATTTTTCTTGAATAATTGATCACCACAATACTTCATTTGTGTCCTGTAATTTGCTTGCAATGATGCAGGTGTCATTATAAATATTCTATGTGTATTTTTCATACCTTCCATAATAGTAATTGAACTACACGTTTTCCCGGACCCCAAACCATGATACAATAATAAACCTCTATATGGGGTATATGAATTTAAGTAACGAGCTACAATCATTTGATGAGTCAGCGGCTCAAATTCTTTTGCACCGGAATCACACGTAGCTGTATCTTTCTTAAAATCCAATTTAAGCATTTTACGCCTTATCTCTTCAATAAATTGTACACGATTGTTCAAGTATACGCTTTCAGGGACAACTAATTTTCCATGTTCTCTGTTATACTTTTCTATCAAAGCGTCATCTGTTATATCACTAACCAATGTATTTTCTGCTAATTCAGATGACCGTTTAGCATCTGCACGCTTAAGTTTTTTTCTTACTAACCCCTGTAAAATAATTGTTTGATTTAATTTAACGGCTTTTCCAAATATCTCTCTATCTACAAAATCTATACTTAATTCTTTTTGAAAATCTCGTAATGATTGTAATCTCGTTTTTAAATCTTCAATAATAGTGGTTGTTAATAATACAGGACCTCTTTGCTGAGGTAATAATTTAAATAATGCCAGGGCCATATAAAGTAGATGAATAAAATACTTTATTATACTTTGTCTATTTGTTTTAATGCTTCAAAACATGCAATTTGTTCTGCCTTCTTTTTGATTTTGTGTGTTCCTGATGCAAAGTACACGAACGTATGATTGTATTTTTTAATATTTTCAAATGATTTAATATTATCAAACGATATTGCCGAATCAGGGCTTTTACCATGAGAATCTTCTAATGATAAAAACACGCCCATTGTGTATCGCAACTCTTCATCATGATTTAGAATGATGTATTCGGGTGTTTTCTTAAACTCCTTTTGAATTTTTACTTGAAAAATATTTTTAAAATTGTCATCATTTTCTAATATTTCATTCCAATCTACGATCTTATCAAATATGGACTCTATAAATAATTGGCATATTTGAAATCCTGGACCAGAGCTAAAATAATTTGAGAATAATCTAGAAGAATCGTCTATTTTTATCTGATTGGAGTCTAGGAACAATGCACCTAAGAAAGCTTCAAATAAACACCCCAATTTTTTATAATTGCTTCGTATTTTCTTTTCTTCTGCGTTTTTAGAAATGATATACCATTTATTCAACCCTAATTTATAAGCAAGCTTGCCAATATGATCGTTTTTTACTAAACTTATTTTTTTTTCTGTCATAAATCCTTCATCTGCGTCTGGGAATCTCTTGTACAGATAAAATTTAGTGATACATTCTAATATCCCGTCTCCTAAAAATTCAAGCCTCTCATTTGATATTTTTTTCAATTCTATACAGTTATAAGGTCGCTGTACTAGTTTTATTTCATTATCATTTACATATGATCTGTGAATAAATGCTCTCTTAAATAAATCAATATTATTTATATTATAGAAAATATTAAATGAACCAAGCAGCTGTTTAATATTTTCATTAGAAATCTCTATATTTTTATCATTGTAAGGATTGTAAAGTTCTTCCATTATTTAAATAATCATTTAATATTTATATATTTTTTTTATATATTATGAGTTCTAATCAATATTTATATTCATTAATTGATATTCAAGAATTCAAATTAACTTCAAATATTGTTTCTACTATATTTGATTACATACTTCAATCATCGTGGAATGTTAGTACTATGAAAGTCTCTACTAAATTATCAGTTGGTGGAGATGGTGGACCCAGCTCTTACAATACATACATTAATGGAAGTGTTTTGATTCGTAATGATTGCGATGTAAATCAAAACATGTCTGTCATGGGTATAACGCGGTTGAATACAGTATATGTAACAAATAATGCAAATGTTTCAGGAAATATAATATTGGCTAACGACTTGATTATTGGAGGAAATATAACGAGCACTTCTGATAAACGTTTAAAAGAAAACATAATACCATTAAATGATTGTTTAAGCAAGGTAACAAAAATAAGCGGATACTCGTTTACAAGAAATGATCTAGAAGACAAAAATAAAAAATATTTAGGATTACTCGCCCAAGAAGTAGAAGAGGCTTTTCCGGAATTAGTTGTAGAAACAAATGGAATCAAGTCAATTAATTATCAATCTTTTGTTGCAGTTTTATTGGAATGTATCAAGGAATTAAATGATAAATTAGAAAATAAAATATTAATATAGATTATATGCCTTACATTAGAAGAATCGCTTCATTAGTGAATGGCGCGGATGCGTGCGGTGGTGGTATGAAAAAGCAGGGTTTAGTCTACGGTAGTGATCATGCTAGCATTAAAGGTAACTATTTGCCCCGTAATACTAAGTTACCTAAGGATTTTAAGTTTACATTACCTGGTCAAGCATCCAAGAGCTGTTGTGGTACTCTAACAAGGGGTGTATCTACTTATGCGGTTGTTCGTAGAACCCTATTGAATAATTAATTTAAAGACTGCGTTGTATTTTCTTTAATGATTTCAATTGATTCGCGTGAATCAGATTTAATAAAAATATTTGAATTTTTAAAACATCCTATTAATACATCTTCATTACATTTAGGAGATGCATTAATAGATAATATTATTATTGAGAGAAAAACTCTAACAGATCTTGCTGCAAGTATAAAAGACGGGCGTTATAAAGAACAATCATTTCGTTTAGAAAAGGCATTAGAAGAAAATTATAAAGTGTTTTACATGATTGAGGGTAATTTAGATTTGTATACAGGAACCATTCCAAAAGAAACGCTTGTCAGTGCAATGTACAGTTTAACATGTAAGGGGTTTCAAGTGTTATTGACCAAGAATACAAAAGAGACTGCGTTTTTTATGATACAGTTCTTTGAAAAAAATAAAAAATGTGATAAAAAAGAAGACGAAAAGGTGTACGAAGATACAATTGTATCAAAACAAAAAAATACTAATATAACGAGAGATAATATTAGTATATTCATGTTATGTCAAATACCAAGTATAAGCCATGTCACTGCAACGATTTTAATGGATAAGTATAAGCATATATCAGTATTAATGGAAGAAATGAAAAAGCCTAACATTTTAGAAGAATTTGAATATATAAACCCTAAAACAAATAAAACTAAAAAATTAAATAAAAATGTTATTCAAAAATTAAACGAATTTTTAAAGTAAACCTATATTTTGATTATCTTTATCATAAGAAGGATATTGGTTGCAATTGAATGGCGGGCGATCAATAGCATTATCCTTCATATATTGCATATTCGGTGTAGTTTGAACCACTGGTAGATTATGATTCATTCCTCCAATATTCAATGTTTGGTCAAAACTTGGACGTATTTCATACATTGGTGCACCTTGTGCATCAAATACTTTTTCTAAATGTAAAATAGGACATTTGATTTTGTTTGCTCTTTGCCATTCTAAGTATTCTTTGTAATCTTCTAAACTACCCATCTTCATAGGATTTACACCCGGTACACCTGCGTAATTTGGATTGTATACTAGATAATTATTTCCATCTTTGATCAATGTTGTTGGACATTGTCCTGTAACAAATGGTTCATATTGACGCGTAGAAAGAAAATAAATACCAAATACAAAAAGTACTAGCGTAAATAATAACATACTATTTTGACACAACTTCATTTTAGTCATTTTTAATATATACCTATATTATAATATGCCCAAAAAACCAAGAGTTACAAAATACAATGGAAAAAATGCAAAGCAATTTGATGAGAAAATAAAACATGTGAACGGAATAGCACTATTTCACCACCCATCGTGTATCCACTGCGTAATGTTAAGACCAAAATGGGAAATGATGAAGAAAAAGATAGACAACGATTGTGAGATATTAGAAGTAGAAGTAAGCGCTCTTGAACAATCTAATAGTCCAATACGTAACGAAATACAGGGATACCCAACGATAGTTCATTTGAAAGATGGAAGAATTGCTCATCACTTCAACGAAGAAAGAAATATAGAAAATATGATTAAATTTATCAATTATCATATAAATGATAGAATTCAAAATCTAGATTACAATTATAAAATAGTTAAGAACATAAACGGTAACAAACTTAAAAAGATTAAAAAAACAAAGAGCAAACGTAAAACTCGTAAGACTCGTAAAAATTGATTTATAGATAATGTCATATAGTATTGTAAAATGGCTGTCCGTTGCAAATTGATTGACTTTGTCGTTACTGAAAATGACAAATTCAAAATACAAATGTTCGGTATCAATGATAAACGAGAAACATTTTCCATTACCGTGAATGATTACAAACCATTTGTCTACTTAAAAGTGGGTACGCATTGGAATAAAACAGATTGTGATGAATTTATAGATCATTTGAAAAAAATACCTGAATTTAAATATGTTGCAAACAATATTATAAACTATGAATTAGTTCAGCGAAAAAAACTGTACGGTTTTGATGGAGGTAAATATTATAATTTCATTTGCATTTATTCTAAAAATATGCAGTTTATTCATAAATTAAAAACTCTTTATTATGATAAGGAGACACAACAAATCAACGAGGGTTATCTCTATAATGGTGTTTATACTACTATATATGAATGTCATATACCCCCACTTCTTCGTTTCTTTCACATACAAAAAATTAGTCCTTCTGGTTGGATTGAAATAGAAAATTACAAGAATTCTACACCGCAGACAACTTGTGATTATGAAATTAGTTGTAAGTACAAGGACGTTATATCAATTGACGATGATACGCTGGTTCCTTACAAAATATGTAGTTTTGATATTGAAGCCAGTAGTAGTCATGGAGATTTCCCCGAGGCAATTAAAAACTACAAGAAGGTTGCTTATGATATTGTATATTATATTCTAAATAATCATGTTGTAAAGGATGACATTAGTTACCTATTGAAGGAACTGTTGTACAATGTCTTTAGTTTTAAAGATTCATTGCAAATTGATAAGTGTTATATGAAACACGCTTATACAGAAGAAGAATTTGAAATAAATTATACAGAGTTCGTAAAGTCCGAATTAAAATATAGCAGGAAGATGGAGTCTAAATTGAAGTCTTATTTTGAAGATGAAACCGATATAAAAATTAAACAAGCAGACTGTTCTAACATTATCTCTCTTCTATCATCCGATATGGAATTGCCTACCCAAATGGCATATCTACTTGATTTACTTGATATAAACTTTCCTGAATTAAAAGGAGACGAGGTTACCTTTATTGGTAGTTCATTTATAAATTATGGCGAAGAAGAACCGTACTTACAGCATTGTATTTGTATTCAAGACACAGCGCAAGCAAAAGAAGGGCAGGTAATAGAATGCTATGCGAGCGAAAAAGAAATATTGTGTGCATGGACTGATCTAATACAAAGAGAAGATCCTGATATCATTATTGGGTACAATATATTCGGTTTTGATTACAAATTCATGTTTGAACGGTCAACTGAAACAGATTGTGTAGATGAATTCATGAATCTTGGGCGTAGTGAAACTTATGCAAAAGAATTACAAGAGCAGAGCATCGTACTTGCATCTGGTCCATATGATTTAAAATGGATTAATATGACTGGTAGGCTGCAAATTGATCTATATACCTATATGCGTAAGGAATTTACCCTAGGATCATACAAATTAGATTTTGTTGCATCTACAATGCTAAGTGATTCTGTAAAAAAATACGAAAATATAGAGGATAGATGCAACATTTATACAAAAAATATGAAGGGTATAGAAGTAGAAGGGTTTGTTCACTTTGAAATCATTAATAATTCAAGCGAGCTATATGAAGACGGTGCTAAATTTAAAGTGATTGGATTCCACGATCAAGGATTTACGATTGAAGGTAATATTCATTGTAGCGATAAAATGAACTGGGGTTTAGCTAAGGATGATATAAGTCCTCGTGATATATTTGAAATGACGAAACAAGGACCCACGGAAAAGGGACTTATCGCCAAATATTGTATTCAGGATTGTAATCTAGTACACAAACTATTTCAAAAAATAGACGTAATGACCTCATTCATCGAGATGAGTAAATTGTGTAGCGTACCAATCCAATTCTTGGTTCTAAGAGGACAAACAATCAAGCTGACAAGTTATATGGCATTGAAGTGCAGAGAGAAAGACGTGTTGATGCCTTTTATATCAAAGGGTGGCGATGAAGAAAGTTTAGAGGGTGCAAACGTGTTAGATCCTAAGTGTGGATTATATTTAGATGATCCAGTTGCATGTTTAGATTATAGTTCGCTGTATCCGACTTGCAGTATTACAAATAATATTTGCATGAGTAGTTTAGTTTGGAAAAAAACATTTGATTTAAAAGGTAATCTTATAAAAGTAAAAGGAGTACAAAATGCAAACAAGGAATTCATATATGATAATTTGCCTGGTTATGATTACGTAGATATACCACGCGACGATTATGAACCTGGTACTAAAAATGTAATAGGTAAAATAATGTGCAGATGGGCACAATATCCTGGAGACGATAAGGCTATATTTCCATCTATTCTAGAAGAATTACTAAAATCGCGTAAGTCTACGAAGAAACAAATGGAAAGAGAAACAGACCCTTTCAAAAAAAATATTCTAGATAAAAGACAGCTAAGTGTTAAAATTACTGCCAACAGTTTGTATGGCCAATCCGGATCAAAAATTAGTAGTTTTTACGACATTGATGTAGCCGCATCCATTACTGCAAGTGGTCGTATATTATTAGATTATGCAAAAAATGTAATTGAAACAGTATACCAAGGACCCGTAGATACTAAATACGGCGTCATGAATACAGCTGCTGAATATGTATACGGCGATACAGATTCGGTATTCTTTAAGTTTAATTTTACAAAAGACGGAAAGAAATTAGATGGTAGGACTGCACTTGAATTAACAATTGATCTTGCACAAAAAGCTGGTGAATTGGCAACTAGTTTCTTGAAGAAACCACATGACTTGGAGTACGAAAAAACATTCATGCCATTTTGCCTGTTGTCTAAGAAACGTTATGTCGGGATGCTATACGAACTAGATATAAATTCGTGTAAGCGTAAATCCATGGGTATTGTTTTGAAGAGGAGAGATAATGCAAATATAGTAAAAGATGTTTATGGAGGAATCATAGACATCTTGATGAAAGACAAAGATATAGACAAAGCAATATCATTCTTAAAATCATCCTTAGATGAGATTGTCAATGAAAGAGTACCGTCAGAGAAATTAATTATTAGTAAATCAATCCGATCCTTTTACAAAAATCCCAAACAAATTGCGCACAATGTTCTCTCGGAGAGAATAGGTGTACGTGATCCTGGAAATAAACCAGCTCCAGGAGACCGAATACCATATATTTACATTGATAACGGTAGTAAATTGCAGGGGGATAAGATAGAAACTCCGTCTTACATTAAGGAGCACAAATTGAAAATAGATTATGGTTATTATATCACGAATCAGATCATGAATCCCGTACTACAATTATTCTCTCTTGTATTATATGACATGAAGGAGTTCAAGAGACGCAAGGTTAGTTTTATACAAGAATTGTGTACTTATAAGGAAACAATGGAACCCGAAAAGTACATGAAAAAGGAACAAGCTCTTAAAGACAAAGAAGTTGAAAAAATATTATTTGAACCCTATTTAAGGATAAATAAAAATAAAAAAACAAATACAAAGTCTATTACTTCATTCTTTAAAAGTTAATTATGACGACGCTATATTTTTATATTTATAATACCAATTCATAGATAAGTAGTCTGATGAATTTGGCGTCTGATCACTTGCATTCATCTTCAATGATGGGCCTGATGAAAACAATGCTTGAATTTCATCATAATTAATCGCCTTTGAATAGTAACGCAAAGATGATATATATCCTTTGAAACCAGATGAATCACCGACGTAAGTATCATAGTAATTTTGTTTTGGTATATTTACCAAAATAGTTCTTTTTGTAAGTACGCCGTTAATATAGACATCTACATACGTGCCTTGCACTCGTATAGTACAGCATATCCATTTTTGCATTGGTATATCCGGTATAGTAATTGTTTCTTGAAACTCAGAATCTTGAGAATTGCTTGCATTAAATGTATTTAACACTACAATCAGGCTATTACTATTAGTACCAGGTACAAGGAATAATCCAGGAGATACATTTAAATATTTATTTACACTGGTGCCTTCGGGAGCTGTTGTTGTATTTGATCCCTTTGAGAAAATAAGAGCACCCCCCTTTGTATTTTCTATTCCCGTTACGTCTTGTACCATGAACCATACATTCCAAGTAAATTCTATACCCTGTGCTTTATTGATAGACCTAAATATTGGAATTGATTCAGCTACATTCGGATTAGCTGATATCACTTTCTTTACATTACTTGGAACCATGCCATTCAATATGTATGGATTATATTGTGGACCAAATAAATAAAACACTATGGATGATCCAATTTGAAATAATATTACGAATAATAAAATACACAGTATAAACATAACAAAATTTGATATTGCGCTATTTGCATTAAAAAACTCTTGAGTCATTGCTCCTAATTTACTTATGGCGGGAGTTTCACCTATATTACTTACCTTTTTCTGAGCATTTGCAACTTTTTCTCTAACAGTATTTGTCACGCTTTGTGCAACATTAGTTACCCTATTTTTTATTGCTTGTCCTGTGTTTGCAACTTTTTTAACAGCATTACTTGCTTGATTTGATAATTTTACTCGGTTTCCTAAATTACTTCTGATTCTATTAGTTGAATTCATTATATAATAAATTATATTTTAATTTATAACAAGTCAAACTCTGCCTTTACATTTTGATTTTCATAAAATGTGAACCTAGCATTATAACGATTCATGAAGTTATTGTTAAATCCCGTCTTGTATATTGTCCATGCTTCTTGAGGAGTTAAAAATCTATTATAATAACGAGTATTTGCGGTTGATCCACTAAAACCGCCATTTGGTGTAATTGAAAAATCTGGATTGGCGACTTCAGTTGTTTGTGGAATCACATATTGTGGGTTATCAGTTACAAATGTATTGACAAGCTTACCATTAATATATGTATCAACTGTTTTATCCCCGAAACATGCTGTGATACATACCCATTTCTGAATACTTATATTATCAATAATTATTGTTTGAGGATTTGCCGCCTTACGCGCTGTATCAAATGTGGAAAAGTTAATAATCAAATTATTCACATTACTGCCTAGATACATGCCCGGATTTGCTTGTCCTGATACCTTTCTTTCTAATATAGTCTTTTTATTACCATAACCTACATTCCAGTCCGATACATAAATCCACGTAGAAACAGAATATGATGTGGATGATGCGTTATAACTTGTACCGGTTATCACTTTTGGCTTGGACGCATCTAATGGTGATGACGTAAACTCATAATATGACTGAAACATTGGCAAATTAATAACTATAATTACAGTTATGATAGTGACAAATATTGTTAAAACTAATTTAGAAGTTCCTGCTATTTGATCAGTAGTTAATAAATAACCGCCAATTATTACAAATAATATCATGATAATCGTAGTAATATCCATTATAATTATAAAATATTAAAATTTTGGTTGCTTTAAATATAAACTGCCAATTTCATTCAACGAAAAAGGTTGTTCTGAATATAATAATTGTGCAATTCCGCCTAAATTAGAATTTGTATTAAAGCCAACTTGTAATATTTCATCTGGTGATATATAAGTAATAATATCTCCGCTAGTAGAGACCAAGTTATTGTTTATAAATAAATCAAATGTTCCATAATTATAATTCATGACAATATGATTCCACCTTTGATATAATATATTACTAGTGCTAAATATTACGTGGTCCTCATTTTTACGTTTTATTTCAACAGATAATTCTTTTGTGCTGTGATCATAATACATGGATGGACGTGACCCGTATGCTAAAATAGTATCTTTACCAAAAGTGGTATGATCTGAGAACAAGTATATCCAAAATGAAAAACTGTAATGGTACTTATTTCCGTTAATATTTCCAAGTAATGTTTGAGATAATCTACCCGAATTATAAAATGCTAAATTTAATAATAGTTTTTCATACCACCCCATGATCATTTCTTGTTTTTTTACAATCATGTCAATATATTCATTTACATTTCCAGATACATCGTGCAATGTGCTAGCGATTGAATCGTCACCATGCATTGCTTGTGATAAAATATATTTTTCATATTCGGATATAGATAAATGAACTGGCATTGTTTCGTGTGAGATGATACTTGTAAATCCTTCTGTAAATGATATATCAAATTGTAATTTGTTAGATTTTTGTAAACGTAATAACTCTTGTTCGTACCAAGGTCTTGATTTTATAATCAATTCTTCTAATTGAACTGAATCTAAACTTACCAGCCGTGTATTAAGATATCGTGGTTTGTCAATTAATAACAAAGGATTATTATAAGTTACATATGCTGACCCTAGATAAATTAAAGAGACTAATACTAATAGTATCAATAAAATGAATACAGTACTTGGTGTATTTTTAATATCCTTTTTCATGTACTCTATAAAATCTGAAAGTAAACATGGTATATAGAAAATAAGGTCCTTCAAAAAATCTACATATTCATTGTCAGTTTCATCTTCTCCGATTTTTGTATATGAATTAACTATTGATAATATTATAATCAATATTACTATCGTCAATAAAAGAGAAATGTCAAGTGATTTTACTAATACTTTGATCATTAAGTTATAAAAAATATAGAATGAAACAAAAGTGACAAATATTAATAAAAGCAATTTACCAAATGTAAATGTATGTGAAGTTAATTCAAGGGTCATATTCATTGTCGTATTACCTTCTTTCATACGTTTAAAAATAAATAGCATAACAAATGCAACCAATATTATATATATAATAACTAATGGTGTTCTGATATAATAGAATACGTTATCCGGATTGTAAAAAAACAGAAAATATCCATATGCGAATATAATAAAAAGTAGTAAAAAACTGGCAAATAGTCCCATGCTTCCATTTTGCGAATCCTTACTATTTCTTAATGTCTTTAAAATGCCATCCATTATAATTTATTTATATTAAATATTCTCCATAGAAGTTTTTTTACCGTGACAATTGCGGCACAAAGCCACTAGATTACTTATATCATTAGAACCACCCTGATCCAATCTTTTAATATGATCTACTTCAAACCAAGCCTTTAACATTTCCTTACATTCGCCACATTTCCAATTTTGATTGGAGGCTATAAATTTTTTCTTTGTTTCGCTAACACTTCGTTTATTTGTTTTACTTGGTTGTATTAATCTTTGTATTGCTTGATTCGGTTGATTCAAAAAAGGTGTCATCATATTTTTTGTATTTTTATCTATTGGTATCACGTTTACATATTGGTTTAATGCGTTCACTGCATCTACACTTTTACTTGGATTCCGTACTGTCATTAAATAAAAACCTAGGCCAAATATTCCTATTAATGCCATTTTATAATACTTTTGATATGTTTGAAATGATTTTATAACGAAGTTATCGTGATAAGTATTATATAGTAAACCGGCAGTTATAATAATAATAATAAAGGAAATATTCATTTATTTTTATATAGAAAATAAATTATGATAATAACTACACTAATAAAAATAACATGTTTTACCCATCTTCTTTCAATATGATTATCTTTGTATAAATAAGCAATAAATCTGTCATTATATTCGTTATATTCTAGATATCGTTTTTTTTGAATTATTCGGTAATCTTTGTATACCATATATCCATAATATTTCATAGTTTCGGTTTTATCGTAGAATGACTCTATTGGATATTTTCTAGTTATAGTAAATAGCACATTTTGTTTATCTTCTGGTAAAAAATAAGGTATAGATTCAAATAATTGTTTGATTTTTTTTTTATTTGCTTTATTGGGTACGTAAAAATAGCATGCAAATGCAATATAATCAAATACCATGTCTATATTCATTAAAATATAGTATATAAAAATTTTATATATTATTTATGAGAATGGAACAAAAATATTTATGCAATAACTGTGGTAATTATGGACATTTATTTTATAATTGTAAAAAACCAATCACTAGTTTAGGTATCGTATGTATAAGATATACGGATCAATATGAATATTTGCTAATACAGAGAAAAGATAGTTTGGGGTATGTTGATTTTTTAAGAGGAAAATACAATGAACACAATGAATACCAATTGAATCATATTATATCAGAAATGACAATTCAAGAAATAGACAACATCAAAACAAAACCTTATAAAGAATTGTGGGATAAATTGTGGAATAAAGTCAATGAAAAATATGAACAAAAAAATGAAGAAAAATATAACTATATTAAGGAAAATAAGGCGCATTTATTAATATACAATTCATGGGACCAACCTGAATGGGGTTTTCCAAAAGGCCGGCGAAACTTCAAGGAAAAAGATCTAGAATGTGCATTGAGAGAATTTGAAGAAGAAACAGGGTATAATAAAAAAAATATAAATATTATTAAAAATTTAAATCCATTTGATGAGCTATTTACAGGTTCCAATTTCAAATCATACAAACACAAATACTACTTGGCAAAAATAGATTACGAAAATAGTGTCAATGATACCAATTTTCAAAAAAGTGAGATCGGTGGTATGGGTTGGTTTAAATATGAGGACGCGATACAGAGAATCAGAGATTATAATATTGAAAAAATAGAAATATTGACAGCATTAAACAGTTTGTTGAAAAATAAATTGATATAAACATATAATTTGATATAATATAATGAAATTTATCATGATATTTTGCTCTCTAATTGTACCCATTGTTTCTTTCAATGAACAAAGGATATGCGTGAATTGTAAACATTTCAATAAAGATTATTGGACTAAGAATAAATTTGGTAAATGTGCATTATTTCCTAGAGAAGAAAATAACAAATCTTATTTGGTAGACGGTCACCATATTTTAGAAAACGATGAATATTATCATTGTTCAACAGCAAGAAGTTTTGATAGTATGTGTGGAGAAACAGGCAAATTTTTTGAAAAAAAGAATGGTTAATATTAATTGATTTAAATAAAAACATATATATATTGTACAATGTTTAATGAAAATTGGTACTCTGATTCACAAATTAATAACTTAATTAATTTATTGAAACAAGTAAAAAATATTGAAGGATCCATAATTGAAATAGGTTGTTGGGAAGGTAAATCTACTATTAGTTTAGCAAATGGTTGTTTTCCAGAAACATTGATTTGTAACGACACGTGGTTAGGAAATGTTCAGGAAAGTATTATTACAGGGGCGACACATGTTACCGAACTTATTTTGAGAGAAAGGGATGTTTATAGTATTTTTATTAATAATATGGAAAATAATACAAAAAAGAATTATATCATCGTTAAAGAAGATTGTATTGAATGGCTAAAGAGGTTTGAAGGATCTATTAAGTTTATCCACATTGATGCTTCACATGAATATGAAAGTGTGTATGAAACAATTAATCTTGCTTTACCAAAAATGGTAATTGGTGGAATAATTTGCGGCGATGATTACCAAACTGCTAATATTAACCGCAACGACTTGCATGGTGGTGTAGAAAGGGCTGTAAAAGAAACATTACCAAATCATAATAATATTGATAATTTGTGGTATTGTATAA
>Ga0187844_10001440_pt1 | contig 18145 bp, 21 predicted proteins | sample SpaLakP09_SKY_50_FD_134517 | JGI IMG/M metagenome (GOLD analysis project Ga0187844, IMG submission 134517) | Oligotrophic lake water microbial communities from Sparkling Lake, Wisconsin, USA - SP09_SKY_50 | ecosystem: Environmental > Aquatic > Freshwater > Lake | place: USA: Sparkling Lake...
GGCCTGGGTGTGGCGGTGCACGAGGGCCGCGAGGCCCAGCACCAGCGCGACCAGGCCGAGGGCTTGATCGAGTTCATGCTGGGCGATCTGCGCAAGAAACTGGAGCCGGTGGGCCGGCTCGACGTGATGGACGCGGTCGGCGACAAGGCGTTGGGCTATTACTCGGAGCAGCAATTGGCGGGCATGGACGCCAGCTCGCTGGGCCGGCGTGCCCGCGCCCTGCACCTGATGGGCGAGATCGCCGAGAAACGCGGCAAGCTCGACGAGGCCGGCAGCCTGTTCCGCCAGGCCGCAGCCAGCACCGGCGAATTGCTGGAGCGCCATCCGAAGAACGGCGCCGTGGTCTTCGAGCATGCCCAGAGCGTCTACTGGGTGGGCTTCATCGCGCGCCGGCGCGGCCAGATGGAGCAGGCGCAGCAGCAGTTCCAGCAGTATCTGCAATTGGCGATGCAGTTGACCGCGATCGACCCGACCAACCTGGACTGGCGCGCTGAGCGGGCCTGGGCGCTGCATAACCTTGGCGTGCTGGCCATGGACCAGGGCCGACCAAGGGCAGCCCTCGATGAATTGCGTCGCGCCAATGCCAGCTGGCAGCCCATCGTCGGACAGCGGCCGGAACTTTACCTGGAGCAAGCCCATACGCTGGGTTGGATTGCCCGAGCGCACTTCCTGCTCGGTGACTATGCCGCTGTGCTAGCAACAGAGACGGAAAGAGTCACCGCGCTCAACAAGATGCCCGACGCCGCCGACAACCGGGAAGTGCAAGCCCTGCTTTCCACCAGCCAGCATCAGATCAGCCGCATGCACTTCTTTCTCGGGCAAGCGCCGCAAGCCGTGCTGTGGGCCGATAGAGCAACAAAGACACAACAGGCGCTTGTATCGATAGACAAGGACAACCTTGAGTGGTTACATAGTTTGAGCGAGATACAGCTAGGACTTGCCGAGGTGCTGACCAGCCTGGGCCTCAAGAAGCCAGCTCAGCTGCTTGCCGCAACGCTTCAGACTGACATTGCCCGGCTAGCACTCGCAGACCCCCACAAGCTCGACTGGAAATGTCTGCTGCCTGGGAAGTTGCTGGTCTTGCAGACTAGGCTCGAAGGCCCAGCAGTCGTAGAACCACTGCGCCGCTATCTGCAAGAAGTACAAGGCATCGAGGAAAAGAAGGCATCCTTTAACGCCGAGCAGCAACGCACCATCGGTAAGACAGCGCTATTAATGGGCCGTCTGCTAACCGATATGCAGGGCAAGGAAGCAGATGCCACACAGTATCTGATGATGGCTGAGCGTTACTTGCAACCCGCAGGACCAGCGCTGGACGCACAGTCGATGACTTTGCACGCTCAGACAAGATTTTTGCTCGGCGCCCCTGAAGAAGCGCGCGCCCTGGCCGAAAAGGTGGCAGCCACAACATACCGGCACCCGGACTATGTTGAGCTTCAGCAGATGATCAAGCCCGCAGTCACTGCGGCGCGCCAACTCACAGGGAAAGACACACCATGAGCACACCCGAAAAGCCCGTCCTGACCTTCAATGTCACTGGTAGCAATCTGACCGACCCGCCCACCGCCATCTGCTCACCCGAACTGGTGACGGTGAACGATCGCAACTCGCTGGTGCAATTCCAGATCGTCAACCAGGGCTACGCCTTCGACCCCGAGGCCCCCATCGTGTTCGATGATCCCGGCACCAACTTCCCGGACATCTGGCTGCTCAGCGATACGCAGGCGGCGGTGCGCGACCGCCTGACCAGCAGCGGCGACTTCTCGTTCACGATCAATCTGATCGAAACCGAGACGGGCAAGCGTTTTAGCGTGGATCCGGGGATTCGCAATACACCAATGTAAGCAGCGGCCACATCGTCAACACCGAGAGCCGGTTCATTCGCTAAGCCTCGGACGCCTTTTGCGGCTTCAGAGTCTTGACACAGTCGGTCAATATCAGGGGCAGGCGTCAATTTGCCACTCACCGCCCCGGCCAACTCCCTAGCAGCGGCGCCAGCAGATACTCCACCAGCCGGCGCCGCTCCAGCAATACATCAGCACTGAGGGTCACGCCCGGCTGCAGCGGATAGCTGTGCCGCGCGTCCAGCTCGATGTGCTGCTGGGCCAGATCGAGGCGCTCGGCAAGCGCGGACTCGTCACGCGGCGCGTGGACGATGTCGCTGAGGCGCTCCAGATGCAGGCTCAGCAGACGGAACTCCACCGCACGCTGGGCCAGGGCCTCGGCCCGCTCGGTGAAGTTGGCCCGGTACAGCATGAACGCGAACAGCATGCCCAGGCTCAGTTCCTTGTCCATCACCATGCCAGCCGCCACATAGACCACGGCCACGATCTGCAGCCCGATGGCGCTGCTGCGCACCCAGTCGCTGGCCAGGTCCAAGCGCCCCAAGCACAGCGCGGCATTGATGATCTTCGCGAAATGGTTGCGCCAGACCGCCTCGCGCTGGGCCTCCCGGCCAAACAGCTTGACGGTCTTGACACCGCGGATCGACTCGATCCGACGGGACTGCGTCTCGGCCTGGGCGATCAGCTGCTCCTGCTCGCGAGCCGGCGCAGCGTATACAGCAGGGCCACCACGCCGAAATAGACCGCCACCGAGCCCAGCACGATCAACGCTAGGCGCGGACTGTAGGCAAACATCAGCACGCCGGTGGCGATGGCCATGAAGCCGTCGATCAGCGCCGTAACGACCGACTGGGTCAGCGCCTGCCGGATCGGCCGCACCGCACTCATGCGAGAGAGGATGTCGCCGACGATGCGCTTCTCGAAGAAGGCGGCCTGCAATCGCAGCAGGTGGTGCAGCACATTGCCGGTCATCTGCAAGCTCATCAACTGGCCCAGTTGCAGCACCACCCAGTCGCGCAGGGCCTCGGTGCAGGCCTGCGGCAGATACATCAGCCCTAAGCCCCCGGCCAGCAGCACCAGCAAATCGGTATCCATGCGGCTGACAGCCTCGTAGACAACGATTTGCGTGTAAAGCGGCGGCCCCAGCGCGAAAATCTGCAGTAGCAGCGACCGCAGCAGGGTCTGCACCAGCGCGCGCTTCCAGCCCACCATTCGGCCCCATAGATCGCTGAGGCGCGCCCGCAGCCGCAGCGTCTTGGGCTTGAAGTCACTGGTGGCCGAGAACTCCAGCGCCACGCCGCTGAAGTGGCGCGACAGCTACTCGCGGCTGATCCGACGCACACCCAGTGCCGGATCATGGATCAAGGCCCCATCACCGACGAGCCGCTTGAGCACGACATAGTGGTTCAGGTCCCAGTGCAGAACGCAGGGCAGGCTCAGTTGCGGCAACTGCGGCAGGTCCAGCCGCACCGCGCGGGCGCTAAGCTGCAACTGCCCGGCGATCGCGATCAGGTCACCGACCGTCGAGCCCTTCAGCGACAGCGCATACCGCTGCCGCAGGCCATTGAGGTTGAGCCGATGGCCGCGATAGGCCGCCACCATGGCCAGCGAAGCCAGGCCACATTCGGCCTTCTCAGATTGCAGGAAAAGGGGCAAGCGCCGCGGGCCCTGGACCCTGAAGACGGACGTTCGAGAAGGATACGCTCTGCTTGGTGGACACCCAGCCCCGGGGCTCGGCCGCGAGCGGCGATGGCAAGGGCAAATGCCACGGCTTCTGCCGGCGGCTCCTGCTGCGCAGCGTGATGAATGTTTCACCAGCCGTGTTGCGCCCCTTTGACCGTCTCCGCCGGTTTTACTAACCTAACTAGGCCAAGATGCTTTCGAGTGCATCTCGGCGGCACGAGAACATCCGTCCAGGATCCCATGCGGTATCTCAAGCAACTACTTTGCTTCATTCACGAGGGATTCATTGATGACAACATTTATCCAGCGCCTGATATGCCAGGCTAAACCCATCACCACTTCGCAAGCCGCCCAACTGCGCGGGCTTGGCGCGCAGGAAACTCGGGCCGTGGCGGGCGGGCCCACGATCCGCAACGAACCGCGTTGACCTATCAGCCCCCTCGACTGCAGGGGGCTCGATCATCAGGCCTTCGCCGCCGGCCGTCATACTCGCGACCATCCCTCCATTCACCTCCAGAAGAAGCGAGCCCGCGCGTGAAGTCCCTGATACTGACCCTGACCCTGACCCTGACCTTGGCCGGTGCCGCCAGCCTCTGCCAAGCCGGCGTTGTGCTGCACAGCAACGGCCCCGTCGTCGAGGCCAATGGCCGCTCGATCCGCCAAGCCTCGGATGCCTTCTTCGGCTTCGGTGCGCAGAGCAATTTTGGCAATGCGGTGGCCGAGGACTTCTCGTTCACCGGCGAGGACTGGCGGCTGGAGAGCATCGATTTTTTCGCCTTCCAGAACAGCGCCAGCACCTTCACGCTGCAATCGGTCAGTTGGCGCCTAATTGCCGGCGACCTGAACAGCGGCACCGTCGTGGCCGCCGGCACCACCGCGCTCACCGACGGCGGCCGGGTAGGCTACCGTGTCCTGTACAACACGCCGAACAACACCGTGCGCCCGATTTACCAGGCCATTGCCGACATCGACGATGTGCTGCTGGAGGCGGGCTCCTACTGGCTCAGCTGGAGCATGACGGGGTCGCTGAGTTCCGGCCCCTGGATTCCGCCGACCGCTGATGGCGCCCTGGGCAATGCAATGCAGTCGGGCGCTGGCGGCGCCTTCGTGCCCATCCTCGACAACGGGGACCGCGTCGCCCTGCCCTTCGTGCTGAACGGCAATGTGGTGCCCGAGCCGGCCACGGCCGGCCTGGTGCTGATCGCCGGCCTGGGCCTGCTGGCCGCCAGCGCTCGCCGTCGCACCCGGCGCGGCTGAAAGTGGTGGCTCGATGAGTCCCTGGTCCAAGGAGTACCTTGGACGGCCCGAAAACTTTGGGTTCACGCATCGCGGCTCAGTGCCGCGGCAGAAGCACCTGGGTGTCAGCTAAGCCATCCGCTTCGGGTGACGGTTCGGGCGGCGGGGGGCGGCTTTCACTGAAGGCCGACGCACTGCGCCCGCGCAAACACCGCTGGTGTAAGAGATCGGCTCCGGCATGCGGGTCTGGGCCGACGGGCACCGCCTCGGCCAGGTGCTGGCCAATCTGCTCAGCAAAGCATGTAAGTACAACCGACCCGGCGGCCAAGTGTCCGTGAGCGTGCGGCGGGAGGGCGTTCAATGGCGCACCTCCATCGCCGACCAGGGTGCGGGCCTGTCGCCCGAGGAGATCGCGCTGCAGTTCCAGCCCTTCAAGCGCCTGCCCGGTACGGCCCATCTGCACGGCACCGGCCTGGGGCTGACGATCGTGAAGCTGCTGGTCGAGCAGATGGGCGGCAGCATCGAGGTGAGCAGCAAGCCCGGCCAGGGCGCGGTGTTCAGCGTGCTGCTGGAGGCAGCTTCAGACTGAAGCTCGTCAGCGCCGCGGAAGCAGCACCTGGGTGTCGGCAAAACCGTCCGGTGCGGCTGGCGGCTCGGGAGGCGGAGGCCGGCTCTCACTGAAGGCCGGGGCGCTGCGGCCGCGCAAGCCCAGGCGCTGGCGCAGCTCACCCAGCTCCTGCTGCAGGCTCTCAATCTGCTTGCGCGCCTGCGCGGCCTGCTGGGCGGCAAACTGGCGAGCCTTCTCGACCCGCTCCAGCCCGGCCATGGCGCCCTTGAGCTTGCGCTTGAACCACCAGGTGGCCCCTGCGCATGCGGCCGCCGCGCCGATCAGGAATGCCGGTAGCGCGGCCAACCAATGTTGTAGTTCCATGACGTGAATACCTCCGTTCTGCTGGCCAGATCTTGGCCCGGCTACTGGAGTCCTGACCATCCCACTAACAGGGAATAATCACCTCAGCGCCACGCCACGGAACGCCGCCATGCCCCGCTCCCCTGCCTTTGTTGCCGCCCTCTTGAGCCTGGTCGCGATGCTGCTGCTCGGGGCCGGCTGCGCCGCACCGGGCCCCCAAGCGCTGCGGCCAGGCGTCAGCGTCGAGGCGGATGTGAGCCACGTCCATGGCCGGCCAACACGCGTCTGGCCCGAGGCGGATGGTGGCCGAACGCTTGAGTTTTCAAGTCAGCCCTTCGGCCGCAGTTGCTATATGGCCCGGATGGATGCGGCGGGCCGCCTGGTGTCCATCGAGGACACACTGCGCTACGCCAGCCGCTTCAGCATCGCACCCGGCCTGACACCAGAGCAGGTCAGCCGCCGGCTAGGGCAGGAACGCAGCCGCGTGACTTACCACTTCAGCGGCGAGGAGGTGTGGGACTGGAATGTCGAGCCGGAAACGAACGGCCACTTGCTGCGCTTCAATGTGCACTTCAAGGGCGGCGTGGTGCTGCGCACCAGCCAGAGTCTGGTGTTCCCGGAGGACCGCTTTCCCGGTCGCTAACGAATGGCGGCAGCGATGCGCTCCCAGCGCGGCCGGCCCCAGGCTGCCAGATCGGCCGAGACTAGGATGTGGTGCGCCCGCCCGATCAGCAGGCGCCGCGGCACCGTGCCGAAGACGCGCGAGTCGGCGCTGTTGTCGCGGTTGTCGCCCAGCATGAAGTAGTGGCCCGCAGGCACGCGCAGCGGGCCGAAGTCGTGCGGCTGAATGCCCTTCAGGGTCTGCACCTGTCGGCTGCCGCCGGCGATGTGCTCGGTGCTGCGCCGCGCGCCCAGCACCCAGTCACCGACCGGCTCCAGCACCGTGTCGCCCGGCTGATACACCGCCGCCTGGCCGTTGATGGTCAGCACATTGCCGCGCAGCTCGACCACATCGCCAGGACCAGCCACCAAGCGCTTGATCAGGCGGGTGCCGTCGGTGGGCGAGGAAAAGGTCAGCACATCGCCACGCTGCGGCTCGGCGATGGGCAGCAGGCGGATGTCGGTCAGCGGCAGCTTGGCGTCATAGGCCAGCCGGTTCACCAGCACCACATCGCCCTCCAGGATGGTCGGTCGCATGGAGCCGGAGGGCACCGGGTTCCAGTCGGCGATGGCGGTGCGCAAGACGCCGAAGCAAAGCAGGAAGATCAGGAAGCCGCGGTTCTCGCGCAGCCAGCGGCGGGTGGGTGTCGGGATGGGCATGGGGCGATTCCTTGTGGCCAGGATTGAGAGGCGATGACAGTCTCTTCCGCAATGGTCAGCCGAAGGCGGCCCGTGCGGCGAATAGACGGCTGGGCAGCACGAGTGGCAGCCTGCAGGACAACAGGTAAACACCCAGGTCGATACGCTGCCCGCGCACTTACGATGCGGCCGCCAAGGAGGACTCATGAGAAAAACAAGCGCCGTCATTGCCCATCGCCTGTACAGCGGTCTGGGCAGCCTGCTGCTGGCCGGGCTGTTGCTGCTGCAACTGCCGCCCAGCGCCTACGCCACACCGCTGGTGGTAGAGCAACCCCCCCCTGGCTTGGGCAAGACCCTCGACGGCGAGGTGCTGAGTCTGGATGCCTATGCCGGTCGTGTGGTCGCCGTTTTTTTCTGGGCCTCCTGGTGCGGCTATTGCCGCCAGGAGTTGCCGATACTGGAGAACCTGCAGCTGAGTGTTGCGCCGGACCGCTTGCGCGTCATCGCCGTGAACACCGAGGAGCGGGCCAGCTTCAAGAAAGTTGCGCGCGCGATGTCGGGCCTGAAGATGCAACTGAGCCATGACGCCGGCGGCCAGCTCAGCCAGGCCTATGACCATGGCAGCGGCGTGCCCCAGCTCTACATCATCGGCCGTGACGGCCGCGTGCGTGCCATCTACTCGGGCTATTCGGAATCGATGGTGCCGGGCTTGGTGAAAGACATCAACGCGGCGCTGGCCGAAGCGCCGCCCGCGCCACCGGCGCAGGCAGACAAGCCGGCCGGGTCTAAAGCGGGGTCTTAGGCCACAGGCGCGCCGGGCCGCCGCCACATCCGCCAGATCGTCCAGCCGTTGACCCCGGCCACCGTCAGCTCAAGCGCGGTGCCGCCGATGGAGCCGACGATCAGGTTGTTGGCTACCCACAGCAGTGTGCCCACGAGCATCAGCAGGCGCATGCGCAGCCCGGTCAGAAGGAACAGCGCAGTGGTGCCGATGCAGGACGCCGCGATCGGCAGCAGCGAGACCCAGCCCGTCGCCAGCCAGGCACCCAGGCCGATGCTCAGGCCGATGAAGAGCAGCGCCACCCAGAGCGAGCGGCTGCGCATCGAGGCCACCGAGCGGCCCAGCGACACCAGGCTGCTGGCCACCGCGGTGGGCTGGCCGAGCAGCCAGAAATGCAGCACATAGCTGAGGCACTCCAGCGCCATGAAGGTCTTGAAGCGCCGGTCATCGGTTTGAAGGAAACAGCCGACGCCGAAGATGAAGGCGAGGTAACCGAGCAGTTGGGCTGGGGCGAGAACGTGTTCGACCATGAAGCGGGCAGCCTCGCGGCCGTCAGCCGAGCCCCGCCTCGGCCTGCGCCCGCAGCCGCGCATTCACATACGCGCCCTGCGGCACATGCAGCAGGTCGGCGATGCGCCAGAGCACATGGCGCTCGTGTTCGGTGAGTTTGCCGTCGGCATAGGCCACGCCCCACATCAGCTCGACCATGCGCAGCTTGCGTGCCATGTCGAAGTGCTCGTTGATGCGCGAGGTGAAGGCGAACAGGTCGGTGGCTTGCTGGGCAGTGGCTTCAGCCAGTTCGGTGAGGCGGGTGGCCTCATCCTCGTCCAGCGCAAATTTCTCGCGCAGGGCGGCCAGCACCGCGGCGCGCTCGCCGACGTGGAAGGTGATGTCGGCACGCATCACCTCCACCAGCATCACCGCGGTCGCGAGTTGCAAGGCATGTTCCTCAGCGGCCGGCGTGCTGCCGGAGGTGGGCGGCAGCAGGCTGTCAAACAGGTCTTTCAGGGTCTTCATCAGCATGCCGCCATGATGACATGGCCCTCGATTGGGCGCTGCTGTGCCAATCTGGTGCGATGCCCGCCAACAATTTGTGCAGCAGGCAAAAAAAGAGCCCCAGGCCGTGGGCCTGGGGCTGGAATCCACTCAGGGGCAGTGGAGGAGACAACCGAAGTTAATATTTATTTAGCAGATTCCGTGCCAGGTTTTGACTGCCCCGGCCGTGTTACGGTCAGGCCATGCGTGTCGCCGTCTTCAGCACCCGTCCCTACGACCGAGAGTTCCTGGAGCGCGCGCGCTTGGCGGCCAGTCCAGACGCGCAGTTCGACTATCTCGAAGCGCGCCTGGACTTGAGCACCGTGGCCGCCGCGGCGGGCGCCCAGGCCGTCTGCGCCTTCGTCAACGACAGTCTCGACGCGCGGGTGCTGACGCGCCTGCAGCAACTGGGCGTGCGCCTGATCCTGCTGCGCTGCGCCGGTTTCAATCAGGTGGACCTGAAAGCCGCCGCCGATCTGGGCTTGGCAGTCGGCCGAGTGCCGGAGTATTCGCCCTACGCGGTGGCCGAGCACACCGTCGCCCTGCTGCTGACGCTGAACCGCAAGATCCACCGGGCCCATGCCCGCGTGCGCGAGGGGAATTTCGCGCTCGACGGGCTGCTGGGCTTTGATCTGCACGGGCGCACGGTGGGTGTCGTTGGCACCGGTCGGATCGGCAGCAGTTTCGCCCGCATCATGAACGGCTTCGGATGCCGGTTGCTCGGCTTCGACCCGCAGCCCGACCCGGCCTGCGAGCAGCTCGGCATGGCCTATGTGCCGCTGGCCGACTTGCTGGCGCAAAGCGATGTGGTCAGCCTACATTGCCCGCTGACGCCCGGCACCCGACACCTGATCGACGCCGCCGCACTGGCCGGCATGCGGCACGGCGCGATGCTCTTGAACACCAGCCGCGGCGCACTGCTGGACACCGGCGCGGCCATCGCGGCGCTGAAGACCGGCCAGCTGGGCAGTCTGGGGTTGGATGTGTACGAGGAGGAGGCCGCGCTGTTCTTCCGCGACCTCTCAAGCGCCGCGCTGCAGGACGATGTGTTCGCCCGGCTGCTGACCTTCCCCAATGTGGTGATCACCGGCCACCAGGGCTTCTTCACTGCCGACGCGCTGACGGCGATTGCCGAGACGACGCTGGCCAATCTGCAGAGCTTCGAGCGCAGCGGGCGGCCGCTGCATGCGGTGAACTTGATCTGAGAAAGCACAACGGCCGCTTGTGCGGCCGTTGTGCTCGGAGCTATGGGCCGGTCAGCGCACGCGCCCTTCCTTCCACGCATTCAGCAGCTTGTCATAGGCGATCGTCTCGCCCTTGGGCTTCTCGTTGGCCAGCTTTGCCCAGGGCGCGCCCTTGTCGGACAGCCACTTGGCATTCGTTTCCTTCTTGTTCAGCTTGGGCGCGCACTTGGCCATGCCGGCGCGCTCGAGCCGGGCCATCACCTGGTCCATTTCCTCGGCCAGGTTGTCCATCGCGGCCTGCGGGGTCTTCTCGCCGGTCACCGCCTGGGCCACGTTCTTCCACCAGAGCTGGGCCAGCTTCGGATAGTCGGGCACATTGGTGCCGGTCGGTGTCCAGGCCACGCGGGCCGGGCTGCGGTAGAACTCGACCAGACCACCGAGCTTGGGCGCCATGTCGGTCATGGCCTTGGAGCGGATGTCCGATTCGCGGATCGGGGTCAGGCCGACGATGGTCTTCTTCAGGCTGGTCGTCTTGGCCGTGACGAACTGGGCGTAGAGCCAGGCGGCGGCCGTCTTGTTGGCGTCGTGGCCGGCGAAGAAGGTCCAACTGCCGACGTCCTGGTAGCCGTTCTGCATGCCCTGCTTCCAGTACGGGCCATTGGGGCCAGGCGCCATCCGCCATTTTGGCGTGCCGTCCTCGTTGACGACCGGCAGGCCCTTCTTGGTCATGTCGGCAGTGAAGGCCGTGTACCAGAAGATCTGCTGGGCGATCTGACCCTGGGCGGGAACCGGGCCGGCCTCGCCGAAGGTCATGCCCGAGGCCTCCTTGGGCGCGTACTTCTTCATCCAGTCAACGTACTTGGTCAACGCATAGACGGCGGCCGGCGAGTTGGTCGCGCCGCCGCGGCTGACCGAGGCACCGACCGGCGTGCACTTGTCCTCAGCCACGCGGATGCCCCACTCATCGACCGGCATGCCGTTGGGGATGCCCTTGTCGGCCGTGCCGGCCATCGACAGCCAGGCATCTGTGAAGCGCCAGCCGAGGCTCGGGTCCTTCTTGCCGTAGTCCATATGACCATAGATAGGCTTGCCGTCGATGGTCTTGACGTCTTCGCTGAAGAAGGCGGCGATGTCCTCGTAGGCGCTCCAGTTCAGTGGCACGCCGAGGTCATAGCCGTACTTGGCCTTGAACTTGTCCTGCAGGTCCTTGCGGGCGAACAGGTCGGCGCGGAACCAGTAGAGGTTGGCGAACTGCTGGTCTGGCAGCTGATACAGCTTGCCATCAGGCGCGGTGGTAAAGCTGGTGCCGATGAAGTCCTTGATGTCGATGCCAGGGTTGGTGAACTCCTTGCCCGCGCCGGCCATGTAGTCGGTCAAGTTCATGATCTTGCCGTAGCGGTAGTGCGTGCCGATCAGGTCGGAGTCGCTGATCCAGCCGTCGTAGATCGACTTGCCCGACTGCATCGAGGTCTGCAGCTTCTCGACCACATCGCCTTCCTGGATCAGATCATGCTTGACCGTGATGCCGGTGATCTCGGCGAAGGCCTTGGCCAGGGTCTTGCTCTCGTACTCATGGGTGGTGATGGTCTCGGAGACGACCGAGATCTCTTTCACGCCCTTGGCCTGCAGCTTCTTGGCCGCGTCGATGAACCACTTCAGCTCGGCCATCTGCTGGTCCTTGCTGAGCGTGCTGGGCTGGAACTCGGCGTCGATCCATCTCTTGGCTTCGGCTTCTCCGGCCCAGGCCGAATGGCCGGCAACGGCCAGCGCGGCGGCCAGGGCCAGTGCGGAATAGCGTTGAGGTTTCATGGTCATCGTTGTCTCCTTGATCAGGCTCCCCCGTCTTGCTTGCTGTGCAGAAGATGCGGCCCCGGGGGAGTTACGGGCCGAATCGGTCGTGAACCTGTCGGGGCGTGAGCTAGCCCTTGCGCATGATCAGCGCCAGCGCTGCCATCGAGATGACAAAGCTGATCCAGATGCTGGGTTCTGTTTCGAGCGCCAGCCACTCCATCGCCTTGGCCGACAGACCGACGAAGGCCAGGTTGATATAGGCGGCGCCGAGCAGGCCAACGAAGAGCCGGTCGCCGCGCGTGGTCTGCAGCGGCAGCCAGCCCTTGCGCATGACCGTGGGGGACTTGATCTCCCAGATCGTCATGCCAATCAGCATCAGCGCGATGCAGACAAAGAACACCGCCACCGGTGTCGTCCAGTACATCCAATCAAACATGGTCAGACCCGTCCCATGGCAAAGCCCTTGGCGATGTAGTGCCGCACGAACCAGATCACGATGGCGCCGGGCACGATGGTCAGGGTGCCGGCGGCGGCCAGTGTGGCCCAGTCCATGCCGGACGCGCTGACCGTGCGGGTCATCGTCGCGACGATGGGCTTGGCATTGACGCTGGTCAGGGTGCGGGCCAGCAGCAGTTCCACCCAGCTGAACATGAAGCAGAAGAAGGCCGCCACGCCGACGCCGGCCTTGATCAGCGGCAGGAAGATCATGACGAAGAAGCGCGGGAAGCTGTAGCCGTCGATATAGGCTGTCTCGTCAATCTCGCGCGGGATGCCGCTCATGAAGCCTTCCAGGATCCACACGGCCAGCGGCACGTTGAAGAGCAGATGGGCCAGGGCCACGGCGATGTGCGTGTCCATCATGCCCAGCGTCGTGTAGAGCTGGAAGAAGGGCAGGAGGAACACCGCTGGCGGGGTCATCCGGTTGGTCAGCAACCAGAAGAACACATGCTTGTCGCCCAGGAATGAATAGCGGCTGAAGGCATAGGCGGCAGGCAGGGCCACGGCCACCGAGATCACAGTGTTGATGCCGACATAGATCAGGCTGTTGATATAGCCCGAGTACCAGGAGGCATCGGTGAAGATGGTCTTGTAGTTGTCCCACGTGAACTGCTGAGGGAAGAAGCTGAAGCTGGACAGGATCTCGCTATTGGTCTTGAAGCTCATATTGACCATCCAGTAGATGGGCAGCAGCGCGAACAGCAGATAGGCGATCAGAAAGATCGTGCGCTTCTTGAATCGACGCTCATCCATGTTGAGCCTCCGTCCTTTCGGCTTTGCCCAGGGCCTGCATCCAGTTGTAGAGGATGAAGCACAGCAGCAGGATGATCAGGAAGTAGATCAGCGAGAACGCAGCCGCGGGGCCGAGGTCGAACTGGCCGACCGCCTTCTGCGTCAGGTACTGACTGAGGAAGGTGGTGGCATTGCCGGGGCCGCCGCCGGTCAGCACAAAGGGCTCGGTATAGATCATGAAACTGTCCATGAAGCGCAGGAGCACGGCAATCATCAGCACGCCGCGCATCTTCGGCAATTGGATGTAGCGGAACACCGCGAACTTGCTGGCACCGTCGATGCGCGCGGCCTGGTAATAGGCATCGGGGATCGAGCGCAGGCCGGCGAATGCCAGCAGCGCGACCAGCGGCGTCCAGTGCCAGACATCCATGATCAGCACGGTCAGCCAAGCATCGGTCGAGCTGCCGGTGTAGCTGTAGTCCACGCCCAGCCATTGCAGGGTAGCGCCCAGCAGGCCGATATCGGCCCGGCCAAAGATCTGCCAGATCGTGCCGACCACGTTCCAGGGGATCAGCAGGGACAGGGCCACGATCACCAGCACGGCTGAGGACTTCCATCCCTGGGCCGGCATCGACAGGGCCAGGGCGATGCCCAGCGGAATCTCCACCGCCAGCACGGCCAGCGAAAAGCCCAGCTGGCGCCACAGCGCCTCATGCAGTTCCTGGTCGCGCATCACGGCGGCGAACCATTCGACCCCAACAAAGACGCGCCGCTCGGGCGAGATGATGTCCTGCACCGAGTAGTTCACGACGGTCATCAGGGGCAGGATGGCCGAGAAGGCCACGCAAAAGAAGACCGGCAGGACAAGGAACCAGGCTTTCTGATTGACTGGTTTCATGCGGACATCTCTTTCACGTTGATCAACTGCTCATCGCGGCCGTAGAAGCAGGTGTGCGAACCCAGCACCTGAAGCCAGACACGATCGCCCACCGCAGGCGGCTGCGCCTGTGCAGGCAGGCGCACCTTCACCTCAGTCTCGCCAGTGCGTGCGCTGACCAGCCAGTAAGTGCCCACGTCCTGCACCTTGGCCACCGTCGCCCGCAGGGCACCAGCCGCGCCCTCGCCCACCAGGCCCACATACTCGGGCCGCACGCCCAGGGTGAACTCCTTGGCCTGCTGCAGCTGCTGCGAAAGCACACTCAGACTGAGGGTCAGGTCTTGCCCTGCCACCTCGATGACCCCGCCCTTGTAGCGACCGCGCAGGAAGTTCATGCCCGGCGAGCCGATGAAGTTGCCGACGAACATGTGCTGCGGCTTCTCGAACAGGGCGTCTGCCGAACCCATCTGCACCGCGCGGCCCCGGCTCATCACGACGATCTGCTCGGCAAAGGTCAGCGCCTCAACCTGGTCATGGGTCACATAGATCAGGGTCAGCTTTAGCTCGTGGTGGATCTGCTTGAGCTTGCGCCGCAGCTGCCATTTGAGGTGCGGGTCGATGACGGTCAGCGGCTCGTCGAACAGCACAGCCGACACGTCTTCGCGCACGAGGCCGCGGCCCAGCGAGATCTTCTGCTTGGCGTCAGCGGTCAGGCCGGCCGCGCGCTGGTTCAGCTGGCCGCTCATCTCCAGCATCTCCGCGATCTTGCCGACTCTGGCCTTGATGCGATCGGCCGGCACGCCACGGTTCTTCAGCGGAAAGGCCAGGTTCTCGGCCACAGTCATCGTGTCATAGATGACGGGGAACTGGAACACCTGGGCGATATTTCGCGCCTGCGGCGACAGGGCCGTGACGTCGCGGCCGTCGAAGCTCACCGTGCCCCGGGAAGGCTGCACCAGACCTGAGATGATGTTGAGCATGGTGGTCTTGCCGCAGCCTGAGGGGCCCAGCAAGGCATAGGCACCCCCATCGTCGAACGTCATCTTCAGCGGCAAGAGCGCATAGTCACTGTCTTGCTTGGGGTCGGCCTTGTAGGCGTGAGCCAGGTCGAGATCGATGCGGGCCATCAGCGGCTCCCCTTCCGTTCAGGGGCCAGCAGGAGTAGGCCTTGTGCGTCGAAGACATAGGCCTCCGAAGCATGCAGGTAAAGGGTGATTGCCGTACCGAGTTCGAAGTAATGCACACCAGTCAGTTGCGCGACCAGCGGGCCGATCGGGCTGTGGACATGGACAAAGGTGTCCGAGCCCGAGATCTCTGCCAGCTCGACCTGACCCTTGATCGCCACGTCGCCGGCCTGGGTCTGCACGCGCAAGGCATTGGCGCGCACGCCCACCGTCAGCGTGCCGCTGGCCGCCAGATCCAGGTCCAGGCCCGGCTGCAGTTCGATGCGCTGGCCCTTGCCTGTGGCAGGCAGCAGATTCATCGGCGGATCGCTGAAGGCCCGGGCCACGCGCAGCGAAGCCGGGCGGTGGAAGACCTCCGCCGTGGGGCCGTACTGCAAGATCTCGCCGGCATCCATCACCGCCGTGTAGCCACCCAGCAGCAAGGCCTCGGCCGGCTCGGTGGTGGCATAGACGACGGTCGAGTCGCCCTGGGCGAACAACTGGGTCAGCTCCTCGCGCAGCTCCTCGCGCAGCTTGTAGTCGAGGTTGACCAGCGGTTCGTCCAAAAGCATCAGCGGTGCGCCCTTGGCCAGCGCGCGGGCCAGGGCCACGCGCTGCTGCTGGCCACCGCTCAACTGCGCCGGCAACTTGTCCAAATGCATTTCAATATGCAGCTTGTTCGCCAGGGCCAGCACCTGCTCCTTGACTGCTGCGGCTTTCAAACTGCCGCGCAACTTTAGCGGCGAAGCGATGTTGTCGAACACGGTCATCGACGGGTAGTTGATGAACTGCTGATAGACCATGGACACGTTGCGATGCCGCACCGACAGGCCGGTAACGTCCACGCCGTCGACCTCCACCCGGCCGGCCGTGGGCTTGTCCAGGCCCGCCATCAGCCGCATCAGGCTGGTTTTGCCGGCCTGGGTCGCGCCCAGCAGCACGGTCACCGCACCGGGCTGCAGCCTGAGGTTCAGCGGATAAAGATGCGTTGCCGCACCGACCCGGTGGCTGATGCCTTGCATCATCAATTGCATGATTCCGTCTTCCCCAACTGCTTGTTATTGTTCGTCGATTCTTCATCAAACCAGTCGGCCACGGCCGCGCGCTGGGCTTCGCTGTAATGCAGGCCCAGCTTGGAGCGGCGCCACAGCGCGTCCTCGGGCCCACAGACCCATTCCTCGGCCATCAGATAGCGCAGCTCGGCCTCGTACAGGCCTGGGGCCACTTCTTGCCCCAGATCGGCCAGGCTCGTGGCGCTTCCCAGCACCAGGCCGATACGGCTGCCGTAGGCGCGTGCAAGGCGCCGCGTCAGGGCGGGTGGCAACCAGTCGTGGCGTTGCTGGATCACCTTCACCAGGCGCTCGAAGTCGGTGTCGGGCCGCTGCGGCGCGCCGATCCACTCGCGCAAATCGCCGCCGGGCAGATGGGCCTGCTCGGTCCAGGGCTGGCGCTTGTCGCCCAGCATCTCGCCAACCAGATCGGCCGCATCCTCAGCCAGCCTGCGGAAGGTAGTGATCTTGCCGCCCCAGACGCTCAGCAGCGGCGCGCCCTCGGTATTCGTTTCGAGCAAATAGTCGCGCGTGACGGCGGAAGGATCGCCAGAGGCATCGTCGAGCAGCGGGCGCACGCCGGCATAGCTCCAGATCACGTCCTCGCGGGTGACCGGCTTGGCGAAATAACGGCTGGCCTGTTCGCACAAGTAGGCGATCTCGCCGACGTCGATTTGCGCCTGCTTGCCGGCGCCGTTCGGGCCGCTGATCGCATGCTGGGGCAGTTCCACATCGGTGGTTCCGATCAGCGTGTAGTCGCCCTCGTAGGGGATGGCGAAGATGATGCGCTTGTCGGGGTTCTGGAAGATGTAGGCATGGTCATGCTCGAAGCAGCGCCTCACGATGATGTGGCTGCCCTTGACGAGGCGCAGGTTCTTGGTGGCCAGGGTCTCGCCACGCGCCGGCCTGGCGATGCCGCGCAGGAAGGACTCGGCCCAGGGACCGGCGGCATTGACCAGGGCACGGGCGCGCACGGTGCGTTCGCCCTGCGGCGTCTGGATGGTGGCCGTCCAGCCATCGGCCGCACGTTGCACAGCGGTGACCGGGCTGCGCGTCAGCAGTTCGGCGCCCTTCTCGCGCGCATCGAGCGCGTTCAGCAGCACCAGTCGCGCGTCGTCGACCCAACCGTCCGAATAGACAAAGCCGCGCCGGTACTGGGCCTTCAGCGGCTTGCCCAAGGGTGAGTGGTGCAGGTCCACCCCGGTCGAGCCGGGCAGCACCTCGCGGCGGGCCAGATGGTCGTACAAAAACAGGCCCACGCGCACCATCCAGGCCGGCCGCATCGCGGCGTCATGCGGCATCACGAAGCGCAGCGGCCACATGATGTGGGGGGCGCTCTTCAGCAGCACCTCGCGCTCCTGCAGCGCCTTGCGAACCAGCGAGAACTCGTAGTACTCGAGGTAGCGCAGGCCGCCGTGGATCAGCTTGGTAGAAGACGAGGAGGTGTGCGCGGCCAGGTCGTCCCGCTCGGCCAGCAGTACGGTCCAACCGCGCCCGGCCAGATCGCGTGCGATGCCGGCGCCATTGATGCCGCCACCAACGACAAGTACATCGACGGCATCGGCATTCGGCGAATGGGATTGAGGCTGCGCGCTAGACAAGGCGGTCTCCGGGACAGGAATTAGTTCGCGATTTTGTTCTTCTATTTTCTTTTTAACGCGTTTTACTGCGTTTCCTCAAAGGGAAAACCCGTTACACGGTTCGTTTGGGTTCGATTTAGGCTCGCTTCCGGGCCAAATCGGTGCGCCCCCCTACACTTCTCCACCATGATCCCGAACCAGCGTCAGAACGATTTGCTCAACGAGGTGCGCGCTCGCGGATCGATCAGCGTCGAGGCACTGGCCGAGCGCTTTGGCGTGACCTTGCAGACGGTGCGCCGCGATGTGCAGCGCATGGCGGAGGCCGGCCTGGTGGCGCGTTTCCATGGCGGCGTGCGCGTGCCGGCCTCGACCACCGAGAACATCGCCTACCGCCAGCGCCAGGCCCTGCAGGCCGACGGCAAGGCGCGCATCGCGCGCGCCATCGCGGCGCGCATCCCGGCCGGCTGCTCGCTGATCCTGAAC
>Ga0187844_10001441_pt1 | contig 18138 bp, 17 predicted proteins | sample SpaLakP09_SKY_50_FD_134517 | JGI IMG/M metagenome (GOLD analysis project Ga0187844, IMG submission 134517) | Oligotrophic lake water microbial communities from Sparkling Lake, Wisconsin, USA - SP09_SKY_50 | ecosystem: Environmental > Aquatic > Freshwater > Lake | place: USA: Sparkling Lake...
ACTGCCGCACGCACGGCATCTCGCTGGCCAGCCACGACGACACCACGGTGGCGCATGTGGAGCAGGCCCATGCCGAAGGGGCGGCCATGTCGGAGTTCCCGACCACGCTGGCCGCAGCCCAGGCTGCGCACGAGCGCGGGCTGCTCACCGTGATGGGCGGGCCCAACGTGGTGCGCGGTGGCTCGCACTCGGGCAATGTGGCTGCGGCTGATCTGGCGCGCAGGGGCTTGCTGGACATCCTCTCGTCCGACTATGTGCCCGGCAGCCTGCTGAGCGCGGTCATGCGGTTGGTGCAGGAGGACATCCTGTCCCTGCCACAGGCTGTGGCCACCGTCACCCACAACCCGGCCAAGGCGGCAGGCATGGCCGACCGAGGCGCACTGGTGCCTGGACTGCGCGCGGACTTGGTGCAAGTGCGCATGGCCGAACTGCCCGATGGCGGCCGCCAGGCCGTGGTGCGGAGTGTGTGGCGCGAAGGGCAACGCGTGCTGTAGCACGCGTGCAGATCGCTCTCTGACATCCAAACTTCTCCCAACTGTCAAAGCACTGTCACGCCCCGCAACCAAACTCCGGTTGTCTAGACGACTTAACCCCATCAGGAGGCTGCCATGACCGCCGCACTGCACATCCACCAACTGAACAAGCATTTCGCCAATGGCAAACATGCCCTTCGCGACATCAACCTCACCGTGCAGCGTGGCGAGATGGTGGCGCTGATTGGTGCCTCGGGCTCGGGCAAGTCCACCCTGCTGCGCCATGTGGCGGGCCTGGTGGTGGCCGATGCGTCCAGCGGTTCGCTGATTGAGGTGGATGGCCGCTGCGTGCAGCAGGCGGGGCGCATCCACAGCGACATCCGTAAGGTGCGTTCGCAGGTGGGCTTTGTGTTCCAGCAGTTCAACCTGGTGGACCGCTTGCCGGTGTTGATGAACGTGCTGGTGGGTCTGCTGCACCGCACGCCCTGGTGGCGCGGCTGGCTGCGCATGTTCAAGCCGCAGGAGCGCGCGCTGGCGCTGGAAGCGCTGCACCGTGTGGGCATTGCCGAATGCCACGCGCAGCGGGCATCCACCCTGTCGGGCGGGCAGCAGCAGCGCGCGGCCATTGCACGCACGCTGGTGCAAGGCGCCAAGGTGGTGCTGGCCGACGAGCCCATCGCGTCGCTCGACCCGGAGTCCTCGCGCAAGGTCATGGACATCCTGGCACGTATCAACCGCGAAGACCGTTGCACCGTCATCGTGTCGCTGCACCAGGTGGATGTGGCCATCAAGTATTGCCCGCGCGTGGTGGCTTTGCACCATGGGCAGGTGGTGTACGACGGCCCTTCGGCCGCGCTCACGCCCGCATTGCTGCGGGGCCTGTATGGCGTGCAGGCCGATGAAATCCTGTCGGATGCAGCGGGGGCTCCCCCCGCACCGGCGCACGCGCCCATGCCTGCGCCGCAGTGGTCGCCCGCCATGGTGCAGGCCGCCTGAACGGTGATTCGGTTCTCCTCATTTCCTTTCTCTGGAGCTTTCAACATGTTCAAGAAACTGTTCGCTGCTTTCGCACTGGGTGTGGGCCTTTCTGGCGCCCACGCCCAGGACATCAACTTCGGCATGATCTCGACCGAGGCCACGCAGAACCTCAAGGCCGACTGGCAGCCCCTGCTGGACGACATGGCCAAGCAGACGGGCCTGAAGATCAACGCCTTCTTTGCGTCCGACTACGCGGGCCTGATCGAAGCCATGCGCTTCAACAAGATGCAGGTGGCCTGGCTGGGCAATAAGTCGGCCATGGAGGCCGTGGACCGCGCCAGTGGCGAAGTTTTTGCACAGATGGTGAATGCCGATGGCACCCAGGGCTACTACTCGCACCTGATCGTGCACAAGGACAGCCCCCTCAACACGCTGGACGACGTGCTCAAGAACGGCAAGTCGCTCAACTTCGGCAATGGCGATCCCAACTCCACCTCGGGTTTTCTGGTGCCTGGCTACTACGCCTTTGCACAGAACAAGATCGACGCCAAGACCCATTTCAAGGTCGTGCGCAGCGCCAACCACGAAACCAACGCGCTGGCCGTGGCCAACAAGCAGGTGGATGTGGCCACCAACAACAGCGAAAACCTCGAAAAGTTCAAAGAGCGCCAGCCTGAGAAGTTCAAGGACATCAAGATCGTCTGGACTTCGCCATTGATCGCTCTGGACCCGCTGGTGATGCGCAAGGACCTGCCCGAGCCGCTGAAGGCCAAGATCAAGGACTTTTTCTACAACTACGCCAAGACCGATGCGCGCGAGAAGGAGATCGTGATGAAGATCTCCAAGCTGTCGGGCTTCAAGCCCTCGACCAATGCGCAGCTCACGCCCATCCGCCAGCTCGACCTGTTCGGCAAGCGCAACAAGATCGAAGCCGACGCCACCCTGGCCGATGCCGACAAGAAGACCCGCCTGGCCGAAATCGACCAGCAATTGGCGTCGCTGAAATAAGCCGTTGGTTCGTTGTTGCAGCCCAGGTGTCCGCATGTCCTCTGCTCTGAATCCCTCGCTGGCCCAGCTGGCCAGCTCCACCGCGCCCAAGCGCAGCCTGGGCTGGTACCTGTCGTGGGGCATCCTGCTAGTGCTGTTGGCGGCATCGTGGAAGGGCGCCGATATGCGCCCGTTCGACCTGTGGAACGACTCGGGCAACATGGTCAGCTATGCGGCGGAGTTCTTTCCGCCCAATTTTGCGCAGTGGCAGATCTATGTGCAGGAGATGCTGGTCACCTTGCAGATCGCTCTGTGGGGCACCGCCCTTGCCGTGCTCACCGCCGTGCCGCTGGCGTTGCTGGCCTCGTCCAACATCGTGCCCTGGTGGGTGTACCAGCCGGTGCGCCGCGTGCTGGATGCGTTTCGTGCCATCAACGAAATGGTGTTTGCCATGCTGTTTGTGGTGGCCGTGGGCCTGGGGCCGTTTGCGGGCGTGCTGGCGCTGTGGATCCACACCTCGGGCACCTTGGCCAAGCTGTTCTCTGAGGCCGTAGAGGCGATTGACCCACAGCCCGTGGAAGGCATCCGCTCCACCGGCGCGAGTGCGCTGCATGAAATCATCTGCGGCGTGATCCCGCAGGTGATGCCGCTGTGGATCTCGTACACCCTGTACCGCTTTGAAGCCAATGTGCGCTCGGCGTCGGTGGTGGGCATGGTGGGCGCGGGGGGCATCGGTGTGGTGCTGTGGGAAATTATTCGCGGCTTCCAGTACGCCGAGACCTGCGCGGTGATGCTCATCATCGTGGTCACGGTCAGCGTGATTGACCTGGTGTCAGCGCGTATCCGCAAGGCCTTGGTCTGATAAGGAAAGACGATGGCATTGAGCCTTGAAGACATCACCCAACTGCTCGCTACCCGGGGTGTGAACCAATACGGCCGCGAGGCAGTGAGCCAGCTGGAGCACGCACTGCAGTGCGCGCAGTGGGCCGAAAAGTCGGGCGAAACCCCTGCCACCGTGGTGGCCGCCCTGCTGCACGACCTGGGCCACCTGCTGGCGCCGGGGGGTGACACGGCCGAGCAGGATGACCTGCACCAGTACATGGCCATTCCGTTCCTGCGCGGCCTGCTGCCCGACGCGGTGCTGGAGCCCATCCGCCTGCACGTGGACGCCAAGCGTTACCTGTGCACGATGGAGCCGGGGTACTGGGAGACGCTGTCGCCCGCGTCGCAGCACAGCCTGGTGCTGCAGGGCGGGCCCTTCACACCCAAAGAGGCGATGCAGTTTGCAGCCCAGCCCTTTGCGCAAGAGGCCATCCGGCTGCACCGCTATGACGACCATGCCAAGGTGCCGGGGCTGGTCACGCCACCGCTGGGCTACTACATGGCGCTGGTGCAGCGCCTGGTGCAGGCCCTGGCAGTCGTTGCCGTTGCGGCGGACCTTGCCCCTGTGGCCGCGTAAACAGCGGCGCGGTGGGGCCGGGACAGGCGCCCCGCGTCAACCGCCCTTGTCACCATTCACCCAGCCCAGGTCCAGCGGGCGGTCCTCGAACTCGGTGTTCAGCACCACCGTGCTGGTGGTGCGGGCCACGCCCGCGATGGCCTTGATTTCATAGATCACGTCTTCCAGCGCACGCGCGTGTGTGGTGCGGATCTTGGCAAGAAAGTCGTATTCGCCCGCCACGCTGTGCAGCTCTTCGACCTGGGGCATGGCGCGCAGGCGGGGCGCCACATCGCGGCAGTGGATGCCGCCATCATTGCGGATCGCCACGAACGCGGTGAAGTTCAGGCCCACGCGCTCCGGGTCCACACTGATCGAAAACCGGCGGATCACGCCCTTGTCCAGCAGCTTCTTCACACGCTCGTGCACGGCGGCGGTAGACAGCCCCACTTCGGCCCCTACATCGGCGTACGAACGTCGGCCATCCGCCCCCAATGCCGAAATAATTCTGGCGTCCATGTCATCCGTCTGAATATTTGCTTGCATAGCCGCTCGATTTTGGTAAAAATTCCGAAAACCTCGCGGTTTCCATAAATTATTCGGTCAGGTGAAGAATATGCCGGCAATTTTCAATGCGCAAGCCCAATCACAGCGCAGCTGGGCAGTGGCCCTGGCGCTGCTGCTGGTCTATATCGTCTGGGGCACCACCTATTTCGCCATCGGCATCGCGGTGCAGACCATGCCGCCCCTGCTCATGAACGCCATCCGGTTCCTGTGCGCGGGCGGCGTGATGCTGCTCATCGCGCTGTGGCAGGGCCATGCCCTGCCCACGGCACGGCAGTGGCGCAACTCGGCGGTGGTGGGCGGCTGCATGGTGTTTCTGGCCATGAACCTGATGGGCTTTGCGCAGAAGCTGGGCATTGGCTCGGGCCTGATGGCCACGGTGGTCACCACCATGCCCATGTGGCTGGCGCTGTGGTCGCGCTGGGGCGGCGAACGGGTGCCGGTCACCAGCTGGATCGGCCTGGCCCTGGGCGTGGTGGGTGCGCTGCTGCTGGCGCTGGAGGGCGACTTCTCGGCCACCTGGCTCGGCGCGTTGCTGGCCTTTGGCGCGCCGCTGTGCTGGAGTGTGGGCTCGTATGCATCGCGCAAGCTCTCGTTGCCAGCGCCTGCCATGGCCTCGGCCGCGCAATGGTTTGCGGGCGGTGCCATGGGGCTGGTGGTGGCGCTGTGGTTCGAGCCGCTGTCGGCCCTGGGCGAGGTCAGCGCGAAGTCGTGGGCGGCGTGGGTCTACCTGCTGGTGTTTGGCACGCTGGTGGCGCTCAATGCCTACCTGTGGCTGCTGCAGAACACATCGGCAGCACTGGCGGGGAGCTATTCGTTTGTGAACCCGGCCGTGGCCTTGCTGGTGGGCGTGGCGCTGGGCGGTGAATTGCTCACAGGCTGGGTGTTTGCCGCGCTGCCGTTGATTGGGGCGGCGCTGGCGTTCATTCTGTACGGGCAAGCGCTGCAGCAGTGGCTCGTCCGTGCACAGTACCGGTGGCGCAGCGCGTAGTACAGGCATGGCCTGGGCGAGTGCCACCGTGGAACTGGCTTTGCCAGGCCACGGGTGGCGTCCCCCCTTGGGGGATGACGCGAAGCGGCTCAGAGGGGAATCATTGCTGTGGCTTCAATCTCGATCTTCGCGCGCTCTTCCATGAGCCCGGCCACCTGCACGCACGCCATCGCCGGGAAGTTCTTGCCCAGCACCTCGCGATAGACCGCACCCAGCTCCTTGAGGCGGCTGTTGTACTCGTTGCGGTCGGTCACGTACCAGGTCAGCCGCACCAGATGTTCGGGGCCTGCGCCGCCGGCTTCCAGCACCGCGCGCACGTTCAGCAGCGTCTGCTTGGGCTGGGCGATGAAGTCGTCGGTCTCAGACTGCTGCGGCGCATTCCAGCCGATCTGGCCGCCGGTAAAAACCATGGTGCCGCGTGCGGCCACGCCGTTGGCGTAGCCCTTGGGGGTGACCCAGCCCTCGGGCTGCAAAAGGGTATTTTTCATCGTCATGTCGTTGTTTTGGTGGGGAAGGGCGATGGCGAGGGGCCAGCACCCTGGCGCAGCTTGAAGCGTTGCAGCTTGCCGGTTTCGGTGCGCGGCAGCGCCGCCACAAACTCCACCACGCGCGGGTATTTGAACGGGGCGATGGTGGCTTTCACATGGTCCTGCAGCGTCTTGACCATGGCCGCATCGCCCGTGTGGCCGGGCTTCAAGACGCAGATGGCCTTGACCACCATGCCGCGTTCCTCATCGGGCACGCCGATCACACCGCACTCGGCGACGGCCGGGTGGCGCAGCAGGGCGTCTTCGACCTCGGGGCCGCCCACGTTGTAGCCAGCGGTGATGATCATGTCGTCGTCGCGCGCCTGGTAGAAGAAGTAGCCGTCGGCGTCTTGCGTGAACGCGTCGCCCGGGTAGTTCCAGCCATCCTTCACATACTTGGCCTGGCGCGGGTCGTCCAGGTACTTGCAGCCCGTGGGGCCGATCACCGCGAGCTTGCCCACCATGCCGTGGGGCACCTCATGGCCGTCATCGTCCACCACCTTGGCGGTGTAGCCGGGCACGACCTTGCCCACCGCACCGGTGCGGCTTTCACCCCCCGCGGAGGAGATGAAGATGTGGAACATCTCGGTGGCGCCGATGCCATCCGTCATGTCCAGGCCCGTGGCGTCGCGCCAGAGCTGCCGTGTGGCGTCGGGCAGACCCTCGCCCGCGCTCACGCTGGTGCGCAGCTGGGGCAGGCCGATCTGCCTGGCGAACGGTGCCATCTGGCGGTAGAAGGTGGGGGCGGTGTAGCAGATGGTCACGCCCGCTTCGCGCATCAGCCGCACCATGGTTTCCGGCGTGTAGGGCTGGTCCGGAAAGTACACGCTGGCCCCGGCCCACATCGGGAACACGAGCAAGCCGCCCAGACCGAAGGTGAAGGCCAGCGGCGGCGAGCCCGCCACGATGTCATCGGGCGTGGCCTTGAGCACATGGCGCGGCCAGGCCTCGCAGCCTGCCAGCACATCGCGGTGTGTGTGCACGGCCGCCTTGGGCGCGCCCGTGGTGCCCGAGGTGAAGGCCATCAACGCGATGTCGTCCGCCGACGTGGGGCAGGGCGGCGTGGTGCCGGGCTTGGCCTGTGCGCGCTGGATCAGGTCGGCCGCATCGGGTGCGGTGTGGAAGGGCACGATGGTCGCCAGCACCGGTTGCTGCGTCTGCGCCGTCTGCAGCTCGGCCAGCAGGCGGCCGTCGCACAGCGCCAGCGTGGGCTGGGCGCGGTCGATGATGCTGCCGAGCTCCACCGCGCGCAGCAGCGGCATGGTCGCCACCGCCACCAGCCCCGCGTAGACGGTGCCCAGCCAGGCCAGCGCCATCTCCACCGTGTTGCCGCCGCGCAGCAGCACGCGGTTGCCGGGCACCAGGCCGTGGTCCTGCGTCAGCACTTCGGCAATGCGCGCGGCCTCGGTGCGGGCGTCGCGGTAGGTGTAGGTGCGTTGCGGGCCGCGCAGCAAGGGGCGGTCGATGTGGCCCGCACGTTCGGCCTGGTCGAACAGCGCCTGCACCAGGTTGGCCCGGTTGGCGATCTGCAGCTCGGGCAGGTCGTAGCGCAGCGTGGGCCAGGCCTCGGGTGCAGGCAGGCGGTCATGCACAAAGTGGTCGGGCTGGGCGGAGGGGGCTTTCATGCGATTACTCCTGCAGGACGGCCTTGCCGATGATGAGCTGCTGCACTTCGGTGGCGCCTTCGTAGATGCGCAGCGAGCGGATGTCGCGGTACAGCGACTCGACCTTGCTGCCCACCTCCACGCCGCGCCCGCCGTGCAGCTGCAGCGCCATGTCGATCACGCGCTGGGCGTTTTCAGTGGCGGTCATCTTCGCCATCGCGGCTTCGGCAGTCACGCGCGCCTGGCCCGTGTCGCGCAGCCAGGCCGCGCGGTAGGTCAGCAGCGCGGCGCTGTCCACCAGCGCGGCCATCTCGCCGATCTTGGCCTGCGTGAGCTGAAAGTCCGCCAGCGTCTGGCCGAACATGCGGCGCTGGCGGGCGTGGTGCACGGCCTCGGCCAGCGCGCGGCGCGCCATGCCCAGGGCGGCGGCGGCGACGGACGCGCGGAAGATGTCGAGTGTGCGCATGGCGAGCTTGAAGCCGCCGTTCTCCTCGCCCAGCAATACCGTGGCAGGCACGGCGCATTGGTCGAACTGCAGCGTGGCCAGCGGGTGTGGCGCCATCACGTGGATGTGGCGCGAGGTGTCGAGCCCCGGCGTGTTCGCATCGACGATGAAGGCGCTGATACCGCGCGTGCCCCCGGCCGGGTCGGTCTTGGCGAACACGCAGTAGAAGTCGGCAATGCCGCCGTTACTGATCCAGGTCTTGGTTCCGGTCAAGGAATATGAGTCTTTTTGGCCGCTACCGCCTGATGGGTAAGCGCTTTCAGCTATTGTTTTCATAGCGCCTACATCCGAGCCAGCCTCAGGTTCGGAGAGCGCAAACGCGGCGATCAGCTCACCGCGTGCCACGCCCTGCAGGTAGTGCGCCTGCTGCGCGGGGCTGCCGGCCAGCGTGATCGCGCCGCTGCCCAGCCCCTGCATGGCAAACGCAAAGTCGGCCAGCGGCGAGTGGTAAGCCAGCGTCTCACGCAGCAGCACCAGCGCGCGCGAGTCGAGTGCGGGCAGCGCGCCACCATGGGCGGCGGGCACGCAGTAGCGCAGCCAGCCGCCCGCGCCCAGGCGCTGCACCCAGTCGCGGCAGGCGGCGCGGTCGTCGGTTTCATCGACCTGCTGTGCGGCAGCCCAGGGCACCAGGCCCTCGGCCAGCGCGCGGTGGGCGTCGTCGAAGAAGGGCAGGGCCAGGTGCGCCGTGGAGGGCGGGCGGGGGGCTGGGGGCGTTGCAACGTGCATGGTGGATGAAAGGGCTTGTTTGAATTTCACACCCGTTCGGGCTGAGCTTGTCGAAGCCTTGCGCGGCGCTTCGTCAAGCTCAGCGTGAACGGTTCGTGGGGTTGCATTTTTTTCCTAGTCGCCCTGGAACACCGGCTTTTGCTTGGCGGCAAAGGCCTCGTAGGCGCGTCGGAAGTCTTCCGTCTGCATGCAGATGGCCTGGGCCTGGGCCTCGGCCTCGATGGCCTGCTCGATGGTCATGCTCCACTCCTGGCTCAGCATGGTCTTGGTCATTCCGTGGGCGAAGGTGGGGCCGCTGGCCAGCGCGCGCGCCGTGGCCTGCACGTTGGCCAGCAAGTCGGCGCTTTCATACAGGTCGTTGAAGAAGCCCCAGGCCAGGCCTTCGTGCGCCGTCATCGCGCGGCCGGTGAACAGCAGCTCGCTCGCGCGGCCCTGGCCGATCATGCGGGGCAGCAGCGCGCAGGCGCCCATGTCGGCCCCGGCCAGGCCCACGCGCGTGAACAGAAAGGCCGTCTTGGTCGCCTCGGTGCCGTAGCGCATGTCGCAGGCCAGCGCCATCATCGCGCCGGCTCCGGCGCAGATGCCGTCGATGGCGCCCAGCACGGGCTGCGGGCAGGCGCGCAGGGCTTTCACCAGGTCGCCCGTCATGCGCGTGAACTCCAGCAGTTCGGGCATGGTCATGGTGGTCAGCGGGCCGATGATCTCGTGCACGTCGCCGCCCGAGCAGAAGTTGCCGCCCGCACCGGTGACCACGATGGCCTTCACGTCGGTAGCAAAGCGCAGCGCGTAGAAGAAGTCGCGCAGCTCCGAATAGCTCTGGAAGGTCAGCGGGTTCTTGCGGTCCGGCCGGTTCAGTGTGACGGTGCCCACGCCATCGGCAAAGCTCCAGGCAAAGTGCTCAGCGACGTAGCTGGCCTGCGGGTTGAACTGCTCGCGCATGGGGTTGCTTTGCCCGATGTAATGCTTCATTCGGCTGTCTCCAAAGAATTGTTTTGTGTGTGTTCTTTCACCTTGCCCAGCAGGCGGTACAAGGTGGCGATGTCGTGCTCGCCCAATGCGGCAAACGCTTCGACGATCCATTGCTCGTGCTGGCGCGCCATGGTGTTGAACTGCTCGCGGCCTTGGGGTGTCAGGCGCACCAGGTAGGCGCGGCGGTCGCCCTCCACGTCCATGCGCTCCACCAGCCCTTCGGCCACGAGCTGGTCGGTGATGCCGGTGATGTTGCCGCTCGTCACCATCATGCGGCGCGAGAGCTCTTTCATCTTCATGCCGTCCGGCGCGCGTTCGAGCTGCGCCATCAAATCGAAGCGCGGCAGCGTGGTATCGAACTGCGCGCGTAGGTGGCTGCGCACCTGCTTCTCGATGAGCTGCGTGCAGGTGAGCAGGCGCAGCCACAGGCGCAGGGCCTCGGGGTGCTCGCTGGGGGCTGCGCCGTGCAGTCGGGCTTCAAGGTCCATGGCGGTTTACTCGATGGCTGCGGGTTTGCTGGATGCCTGCGCCGGTGCGGCCAGCGCGGCCATCTGCTTTTGCTTGGTGATCTCGCGCAGCATCTGGTCACGGCCGCTGGTGTATTGCACAGGCCAGTCGGTGTGCGCTGCAGCCACGGGGCTCAGCTGCGCGGCGGCATGCAGCGTCCAGGCCGGGTCGGCCAGGTGGGGGCGGGCGATAGCACACAGGTCGGCGCGGCCAGCCGCGATGATGCTGTTCGCGTGGTCGGCCTCGGTGATCGCGCCCACGGCCATGGTGGCAATGCCCACCTCGTTGCGGATGCGGTCGGCGAACGGGGTCTGGTACATGCGGCCGTACACCGGGCGTGAGTTGCGCGTGGTCTGGCCTGAGGACACGTCGATCAGGTCCGCGCCAGCGGCCTTGAAGAGGCGCGCGATGGCAATGGCGTCGTCGGCGGTGTTGCCGTCGGGGAGCCAGTCGTGCGCCGAGATGCGCACGGAGAGCGGCTTGTCGGCGGGCCACACGGCGCGCAGCGCCGTCAACACCTCCAGCGGGTAGCGGCAGCGCTTGTCCAGGCTGCCACCGTATTCGTCCGTGCGCTGGTTGGTGGCGGGGCTCAGGAAGCTGGCGAGCAGGTAGCCGTGTGCGCAGTGCAGCTCCAGCCAGTCAAAGCCGCAGGCCACGGCGCGGCGGGCGCTGTCCACGAAGGCGGCGGTCACGCGGTCCATGTCGGCGCGGGTCATGGCGGCAGGCGTCTGGTTCTGCGCGCCGTAGGCGAGGGGGCTCGCGGCCAGCAGGGGCCAGTTGCCCGAGTCCAGCGGCTCATCCGTGCCTTCCCAGCCGACGCGGGTCGAGCCCTTGGGGCCGCTGTGGCCCAGCTGCAGGCCGATCTTGGCCGTGCTGCTGCCGTGCACAAAGTTCACGATGCGCGCAAAGGCTGCTTGCTGTGCGTCGTTCCACAGGCCGGGGCAGGCGGGGGTGATGCGGCCCTCGGGCGTGGGGCTGGTCATCTCCACCATCACCAGCGCGGCGCCGCCCAGGGCCCTAGCGCCCAGGTGCACCAGGTGGAAGTCCTGCGGCACGCCCTCGACCGCGCTGTAGGTGGCCATGGGCGAGACGACGATGCGGTTCTTGAGCGTGAGGCCTTTGAGCGTGAAGGGCGTGAGCATGGGCGGAATCGCGGCCTTGCCACCCGCGAGCCAGGCCTCATAGCCCTCCAGCCATGCGGCATCGCGCAGCCGCAGGTTTTCGTGGCTGATGCGCTGGCTGCGCGTGAGCAGCGAGTAGGTGAACTGCTCCACGGGCATGCCGGCGTAGCGCGCCACGTTTTCAAACCACTCGGTGCTGTTGCGCGCGGCGTTCTGGATCTTGAGCACCTCCACGCTTCGGCGCGCCTCGTAGTGCTGCAGCACCTCGTCAATCGGCAAGCCCGTCGCAAATTCGTTCGCCAAGTCGATCGCGTCTTCCAGCGCCAGCTTGGTGCCGCTCCCAATCGAGAAATGTGCGGTGTGCGCTGCGTCGCCCATCAGCACGATGGGCACCTGCTTGCTGTCGATGGCTTCGCGGTGCACCCAGGTGTTGCAGATCACGCGCGGAAAACGGATCCAGTTGGCCGAGCCGCGCAAGTGTGTGGCGTTGCTGATGAGGGCGTTGCCGTCCAGATACTTCGCGAAGAGCTTTTCGCAAAATGCAATCGCCTCGGGTTGTTCCATGGCGTCCAGGCCGTGGGCCTTCCACACGGCCTCGGGCGTTTCGACGATGAAGGTGGAGGTGTCGGCGTCGAACTGGTAGGCATGGGCCTGGAACCAGCCATGCTCGGTCTGCTCGAAAGCAAACGTAAAAGCGTCGAACTTTTTCTTGGTGCCCAGCCACACGAAGCGGCACTGACGCAGATCGATGTCAGGCTGGTAGGTGGCAGCGTAGCGGGTGCGGATGCGGCTATTGAGGCCATCGCTGGCGATCACCAGGTCGGCGCCGTACTGCGCAGCCAGCGCCTGGTCGTCTGCCACATCGGTCTCGAACACCAGCTCCACGCCCACCGCCAGGCAGCGGTCCTGCAGGATGTTGAGCAGCCGCTTGCGCCCAATGCCACAAAAGCCATGGCCCGAGGAGCGCACGCTACGGCCCTTGAAGAACACTTCGATGTCGTCCCAGTGGTTGAACGCGTCGCCGATCAGTGCGGCCGTGGGCGCGTCGGCCGCCTGCAGGTTGGCCAGCGTCTGGTCCGACAGCACCACGCCCCAGCCGAAGGTGTCGAACGGCCGGTTGCGCTCGACCACCGTGATGCGGTGTGCGGGGTTCTGCTGCTTCATCAGCAGGGCGAAATAGAGACCGGCGGGCCCGCCGCCAATGCAGAGGATGTTCATGTAAAAATAGTTTAGACCTAAACAAAATGCTGTCAATGGGGCGTTCCCGCTCTGGTTCTCGTAGCGCAAGCGACATGGCCGGCGCACAATCACTCTGAAGGTGCCGCGCAGCCCGTGCGGCCGCCATGAGAATTACCAGGAAAGGACCCTCTGCATGCTTTACAAATTCAAGTCCCGCGCTGCCGCCGATCTGATCATGCTGGAGCCCCAGGGGCGTCACATCGTGACAATCATGGGCAAGACTCCCGGGGCCAGCGGCATCGTGACTGCCGCGCAGATCCCCGGTGCCATTGCCGCACTGGAGGCCGCCGTGGCCGCCGAAGAAGCCCTGCCGCCGGTAGACGAGGCGGGCGAAGAGGTGACGGAGCAAGAGCGTGCCGAGGCGGTGCGCCTGCGCCAGCGCGTGGCGCCCCTCATTGAAATGTTGCGCCGCAGCGCCGCCGAGCAGGTGGACGTGGTCTGGGGCGTATAGCCATGGCCCCAGTGTTGCCGCCCCTGGCGGTGGTGCAGGCGCAGCTGGATGCCTACAACGCCAAGGACATCGACGCGCTGCTGGCGACCTATGCGCCCGATGCCGAGCAGTACGTGCTGCACGGCGAACGCCTGGCGCAAGGCCATGCGCAGATGCGCGAGCGGTTTCTGGCCCGGTTTACCGAGCCCGACCTGCATGCGCGCCTGCTGTCGCGCACCGTGGTGGGTGCCATGGTGGTGGATTGCGAGCTGATCACCCGCAACTTCCCCGAGGGCCTGGGCACGGTGGAGATGTTGTGTGTTTACGAGGTGGTGGATGGACGCATCCAGCGGGCATCGTTCGCCACCGGGGCAAAGCGCCTGGGGCCCTCTGCGATGCCTGCAGGCTGACTGGGCGCAGCGGCGGGGGCTGTTCCCCCTGTGTGTGTTAGTCCACCTTGGCGCCCGAGTTTTTCACCACCTGCGCCCACTTCTTGTGTTCGCTGTCGATGTGTTTGGCAAAGTCGGCCGGGGTGTTGCCGCCGGGAATGGCACCCTGGGCCAGCAGCCGCTCCTTCATGGCCGGTGTGGCCAGTGACTTGGCCACCTCCTGCTGGATGCGGTTCACGATGTCGGGGGGCGTGCCCGCCGGGGCCAGCAGCCCGAACCACGAGCTGGCCTCGTAGCCCTTGAGCGTGGGGCCGCCCGCCTGCTCCACCGTGGGCACATCGGGCAGGGCGCTGGAGCGCTCGGAGCTGGTCACCGCCAGCGCCGTGAGCTTGCCCGCCTTGATCTGCGCCATGGACGAGGGCAGGTTGTCGAACATCACATCGGCATTGCCCGCCACCATGTCCAGCAGCGCCGGGCCCGAGCCCCGGTAGGGCAGGTGCAGCATGAAGGTGCCCGTCATGCTCTTGAACAGCTCGCCTGCCAGGTGGATGGAGGTGCCGTTGCCGCTCGATGCCATGTTCATCTTGCCGGGGCTGGCCTTGGCCACGCGGATGAAGTCCTGCACATTGGTCACGCCCAGGGCCTTGGCCTTGTCAGCGTTCATCACCATCACATTGGGCACGGCGGCCACCAGGGTGATGGGCACAAAGTCCTTGATGGGGTCATAGGGCAGCTTGGCATACAGCGCACGGTTGATGCCGTGGGTGCCCACCGTGCCCATGAGCAGGGTGTAGCCGTCGCCGGTTGACTTGGCCACCACTTCAGCGCCCACATTGCCACCGGCGCCTGCGCGGTTGTCCACGATGAACTGCTGGCCGAAGGCCTTGGACAGCTCCGGCGCCATGGCGCGCGCGAGGATGTCGGTGGTGCCGCCAGGGGCGAATGGCACCACGATGCGCACGGGCTTGGTCGGCCAGCCCGCACCTGTGGGCGTGGCAGGTTGGGCATGGGCCGCGCCTGGCGCCAGCAGCGCGCTGGCTGCCGCCACGGCCAGTGCGCCCAGCGCGCTCAGGGTGAAGGCCAGGGCCACGGCCTTGCGGCGGCTGCGCGCATGGGCGCGGGCCTGGATCTGTGCGCTGGAGCGCGCCGGGGTGCGGAAGTCGTGTGCTTGTGCCATGGAAACCATTCCTCGTTGAAACCGGTGGAAGCCTGCGCCGCTGCCTGTGCTTGTTCGGCGTGTCTGCCCTCTGTTCTACGCGGGTGCGCGCGGCCCGGGCAGATGGGATTACCCGAAGGTGTCGCGGCCTTGCAGGTTGCCGCGCGTGTCGCCGTGGTGGGCCAATCGGGGTGGCGCAATGGTGCGTCAAAAAAAGAAAGCCACCGGGCCATGTGGCGCGGTGGCTTGGGGGCGGGCGGTGGAGCGATGCCGCACCGCCCGGGTGGGCAGCGATGTTGCCGGGTCAGTCGGCGTAGGTGCCGGCAGCCTTGATCACGGCGCCCCATTTGTCGATTTCGGCGGCCACAAACTTCTTGTGCTCAGGGCCGTCCACGCGCTTGTCGGTCACGACCACGGCGCCCAGGGCTTCCTGCTTCTTGATGAACTCGGGGTCCTTCAGCGCGGCCTTGAGGGCTTCGTTGATCTTCTTCTGCACATCGGCAGGCGTGCCCTTGGGCGCGTACAGGCCGTGCCAGATGCTCACGTTGAAGTCCTTCAGGCCCGACTCCGCCAGCGTGGGCAGGTCCTTCAGCGCGGGCGTGGTCAGGCGCTTGGCGGTGGTCACGGCGTAGGCCTTGACCTTCTTGCCTTCGATCTGCGAGGTGGTGTTGGTGGTCTGGTCGCACAGCAGGTCAATCTGGCCGCCGATCAGGTCGGTGATGGCGGGGGCGGTGCCCTTGTAGGGCACGGCGGTCATGTCCACCTGCATGGCGCTCTGGAACATCAGGCCGCACAGGTGCGACGCAGCGCCCAGGCCCGCGTTGCCCAGGTTGATCTTGCCCTTGTTCTGCTGGATCCAGGCGGTGAGTTCCTTGAAGTTGTTCGCGGGCATGGTGGGGCGCGCGATCAGCGTCATGGGCACTTCGTTGACCATGCCCAGGTATTCAAAGTCGTTGGGCACGCTGAACGAGAGCTTGCGGTACAGCGCAGGCATGGTGGACATGCCGATGTGGTTGAGCAGCAGCGTGTAGCCATCGGGGGTGGCGCGGGCCACGCGGGCGGCGCCGATGGAGCTGCCTGCACCGGCGGTGTTGTCTACCACCACGGTGGCGCCCAGGGGCTTGCGCAGTGCTTCGGCCAGGTCACGGGCCACGCGGTCGGTGGGGCCACCGGCGGCAAAGGGCACCACGATGGTGACGGTCTTGTCCTTGGCGGGGAACTCTTGGGCACTGGCGCCAAAGGCAGCGGCTGCGGCGGCAGCGATCAGTGCGAGTTTCAGCATCTTTTTCATGGTCTCTCCTGTAAATGACGGGCCATGATAGCGAGGGGGATTTGCAGAAACATTGCGGATAGTACGTAGCACACTGATGACATGGTTTTTAAGCGCAATGGGCCTGTTGCGCCTGTCTGTATTGCCTTGTGTGCTATCAATAACGTAGTGATCGTTAGGGTAAACACTGCGGTTCCCCGGCGCTCCGAATGGACATGAAGTGAGCATGTCTTGCGCTGCCGCAAACCCGCTTCCCCCAGCGCGAAAACCCGCAGCGGGCCCTTGAACCCGGCACCCGCCAACGCCAGAACCACTGTGGAACTGGCTTTTCCAGGCCACGGATGGAGTCCGAGCCCCCGGGGGAAGGCGCCGCAGGCGACTCAAGGGGCTAGCGATAACTCCGCGCGTCCTCGATCACCTTGCCGTCGTTGGGCAGCGTGCCGGGGGCCACCATCTGCACGTCGCCGCGCAGCTTGGTCACTTCGCGGATGGCGTCGCTCAGCTGGTGGGCCAGGCCCTCGGCGGTTTCGGTGGTTTCGACCTGCAGCACCATCTGGTCGTTGGCCATTTCGCCGCTGACCACCAGGCGCGCGCGCAGCACCTGCGGAAAGCGCCGCGCAATCGTGGCGATCTGCCCGGGGTGCACAAACATGCCACGCACCTTGGTGGTCTGGTCGGCACGGCCCATCCAGCCCTTGATGCGGGTGTTGGTGCGGCCGGTGGGGCAGGGGCCGGGCAGCACGGCCGACAGGTCGCCGGTGCCAAAGCGGATGAGGGGGTAGTCGGGGTTGAGCGTGGTCACCACCAGCTCGCCCACCTCGCCCTCGGGCACCGGGTCGCCCGTGCCGGGGCGCACGATCTCCACGATCACACCTTCGTCCAGCACCAGGCCTTCGCGGGCCGAGGTTTCATACGCAATCAGGCCCAGGTCGGCCGTGGCGTAGCACTGGTAGCCTGCAATGCCGCGCTCGGCAAACCAGTCGCGCAGGCTGAGCGGAAAGGCCTCGCCCGACACCATGGCCTTGGTCACGCTGGGCAGCGCCACGCCCAGCTCGGCGGCCTTCTCGACAATGATTTTCAGAAAACTCGGCGTGCCGATGTAGCCCGCAGGCTTCAGCTCGGCCATGGCCTGCACCTGCTGCTCGGTCTGGCCCGTGCCGCCGGGGAACACGGTGCAGCCCAGCGCGTGGGCGCCGGTTTCCATCATCGAGCCCGCAGGTACGAAGTGGTAGCTGAAGCTGTTGTGGATCAGCTCCCCACCGCGAAAGCCTGCGGCGTGGATGGCGCGCGCCATGCGCCAGTAGTCGGGCCGCGTGCCCTCGGGCTCGTAGATGGTGCCGGGGCTGGCAAACACGCGCGTCATGCCGGGGCCAAAGCCCAGTGCGCTGAAGCCACCAAACACATTGGTGGCGCGGCCCGCCTGCTGGCGCTCCAGCAGCTCGTATTTGCGCGTGACGGGCAGCTGCGCCAGCGCCGCGCGGCTGGTGATGGACGACGCGTCCACCCCGGCCAGGATGCCCGCAAATGCGGGCGATGCCTTCTGGGCATGTGCCACCTGGGCGGGCAGCGCGGCCAGCAGGGCGGCCTCGCGCTCGGACGGATTGCGGGTTTCCAGGGCGTCGTAAAACGTGCTCATGCCATGGGTTCCTATGCGGTGGTTATGAATGAAATAAGCCCTTTGCGCCTGTCCATCAAGCGCGAGTAGCTATCAAAATAGGAGTGACTATGTATTTCTAGGTACCTGGGTAGCGCTATCGCCAAAACCGCCACAGCCCCCATCTCAGCGCACCTGTGGAACTGGCTCCGCCAGGCCACCGGGTGCGTCCCCCTGAGGCGCGCCAGCGCCTCAGGGGGCTTGTCAGGCCAACCAGCGCTTGCGCCGCTTGTAGCTCTTCACATCCTTGAAGCTCTTGCGCTCGCCGCCGCCCACGCCCAGATAGAACTCCTTCACGTCCTCGTTGTTGGCCAGGTCGCTGGCGGCGCCGTCCATCACCACGCGGCCGCTTTCCATGATGTAGCCGTAGTCCGAATATTTGAGGGCCATGTTGGTGTTCTGCTCAGCCAGCAAGAAAGTGACCTTCTCCTTGGTGTTCAGGTCTTTCACGATGTTGAACACCTCTTCCACGATCTGCGGCGCCAGGCCCATGGAGGGCTCCTCGAGCAGCACCATGCTGGGGTTGGCCATGAGCGCGCGTCCGATGGCGCACATCTGCTGCTCGCCACCCGAGGTGTAGGCCGCCTGCGAGGTGCGGCGCGTCTTGAGG
>Ga0187844_10001443_pt1 | contig 18107 bp, 15 predicted proteins | sample SpaLakP09_SKY_50_FD_134517 | JGI IMG/M metagenome (GOLD analysis project Ga0187844, IMG submission 134517) | Oligotrophic lake water microbial communities from Sparkling Lake, Wisconsin, USA - SP09_SKY_50 | ecosystem: Environmental > Aquatic > Freshwater > Lake | place: USA: Sparkling Lake...
CTGTTTCAGTGGAAATTGGCAAAACAATTTCTGTTTCAGTGGAAATTGGCAAAACAATTTCTGTTTCAGTGGAAATTGGCAAAACAATTTCTGTTTCAGTGGAAATTGGCAAAACAATTTCTGTTTCAGTGGAAATTGGCAAAACAATTTCGGATATCTCTGGATGAATCAATTGTTCCGAAGATTCTGTTTTCTTGACATCAAGAGGTGTAGTCTCAATTTCCGTCTCTAACACTTCTTCCAATTGAAGAACCGACTCTTCTAAAGAGACCTTTTCTACAGGAATTTCCTCTATGGGCATTTCGGTTTCATCATCTGATACTAGAATTTTGTTAACATCCTCTGGAGATTCTAAAGATGTTGATTCAACATTAAGCATGTTATTCTCATCATCTGACTCGTTATCATCTTCCGAATCATCTGCATCATCATCATCTTCCGAATCGTCTGCATCATCCTCATCATCCTCATCATCCTCATCATCCTCCTCCTCGTCCTCATTGTTCAAGATATCCGAAGTCATATCAACCATAATTTTATCTTGGACCGGTGTAAATTCACTAAATGTGTTTGATAATGTCGAAACTGGTAAAGGAGGAACATTCGATCTCTGCGCAGTTTGTGCGGCCGGATTAGGATTCTGAGACATTAAGTGTGTCATAACAAGAGATTTAATAACTCCCATTTCTTTCACCATATTATTAATAATATCAAACATGGTATCTCCCTTTTGTTCTACAACAGAAAGACGCTGTTTAAAATGATATACTAGCAACAATATCAAAAGAAAAGTTATTCCTAAACTGATAAAGAAGAACGTTTCCATATAATTGAATACGCTCATTACAATAGAATACAATATAATTTATGAATACATTATATTGTTTTTATAAACGAATAGTTTTGATAGTGTGGGAAAAATATAAGTGTAGTCTATAGATAGAAATAGATAAGATTATGAGTCGATCGCATCACCAAAAAAAATACAAGGGTGGTTCAGAAGATGATACCATGACATCTGCAAAACCATCAGTGATGAATGTACCGACACCTTCTTCACCTCCTCCCGCCGCATCTGGCGTAAACACAGACAATTTTTACGGAATGTTCTCAGACTTATGGAATAGTAAAAACTTTTTTATTATTTTGCTTTTTATTTTGCTAGTTTTGTCCTTTTTAGGAATAAATATTTTGATGATTCTTGGAAATACTTTTCAATGGATCATTGGAATTATTGGTCCATTTTTCGCAACCATTTTTAGTTATGTTAGCTATGCTCTCGGTTCTATATTAAATAAAACGGCGGATATAGTCTCCGATAGCGCCAAAACGGGAATAGATATCGCCGATGGTACTGTACATTCTGTGGGAAATTTATTGCGAAATGGGAGCAATGCCGACGTAGATGTATCCACACGTATTCAATTAGACAATGTATCTTACAATCTTTTGCCATCACCCACTTCATTGTCGCCGTCTATGCCACCACCCAATGAATCTTGGTCATACTCTTCCATATTTTCCGAGACGGTTGATTTAGACAATGTCTTGAATACGGACACACAATCGAGCGAAGAAGAACCTTCCGCAAACGATTCATGGTGTCTAGTTGGCGAACAAGGCGGTATTCGATCATGTATCCAAGTTGGAAAAGAAGATAAATGTATGTCGGGACAGATTTATCCATCGGAAGCAAAATGTTTAAACACGAAACCAATAACGCCGAGTCCTCCCATTGAAAATATAGTGAATGAAAGCGCATCCAAAGAAGAGATCATAACAACAACAACTGTTGGACAACAGCCGCCATTACCTATGCCTCCGGCAATCCCTCAACGCCCCCTTTTGCCTAACGTAGTAAACCCTAATCCAAATTCTATGTTCAATCCTGTATCATTTAATAGTGTAGGACAACCACCATCACAACCAAATACGACCAGAATCAATAATATTGGGCAACCACCCTTGCCAATACCGCCAGGTGTACCTCCTGGTATGATGGGGATTCCTTTAGCTCCTCCACCAGTGGGTCCACCACCCCCTATGAATTCGAATGTACAAGGTGTATTACCTTTACCGCCAGTTCCGGGTAGAATCCCTATGATGGACGGGGCACCTATTGTTGCGGGACCTCCTAATTATTTTCAATAATAATATGACTGTATACTAGTGATCTCAATATGGAAACAATGAAAGTGTACGATTTTATTATTATTGGAGGAGGTATTGCCGGATTATATGCAGCATATAGAATAAAACAAAAAAATACTATAGCAACCATTTTGATCTTGGAAAAAGAAGATCATGTAGGGGGGCGTGCAGGAACACATATATTTCATCAAACCCCTATAGCAATTGGGGCAGGTGTAGGGCGAAAAGACAAGGATCATTTGTTGGTGAATTTGTTAAAAGAGTTGCGCATTCCCAATCATGAATTTCAAACGGCAACTCACTATACGAGTGGACTCGAAGAAGGCGCCAAATTACTTCGTAAACAATTCCAATATTTACGTGCCGCTTTTCGAGATCCACGCATTCATCGTGAATTTTCAGATAAACCGTTTAGTGAATTTGCAAAGGAGATCCTTGGAGAAAAAGAGTATGACATATTCAAACAATGCGCTGGATATACGGATTTCGAACAATCGGATATTCACGATGTGCTGTATGACTATAGTTTCGATGATAATATGCAGTCTTGGACAGGTATCTCCCTACATTGGTCCGATGTAATAGAATCACTAGTAAAAAAAATAGACCGATCTAATATTCGTATGAATGAACCAGTGTCTCAAATTTTGCAAAAAGACACAGAATACCACAATCACACCATAATCACTTCCAAACGTAGATATTATTCGAAAAAGGTTATCATTGCATCCACAATAGATACAGTGAAACGTCTCATTCCATCAAAGCGCGAAATGTACAATGAGATTTGTGGACAGACGTTTCTTCGTATGTATGGAAAATTCACAAAATCATCTGCCCGGATCATGGCTCAGTATGTTCCCAGTCAAACAGTGGTTCAAGGACCCATTCATAAAATTATACCCATAAACGCAGAGAAAGGTATTCATATGATAGTGTATTCGGACAACAAAGATGCAAAAAAACTAGCCAGATATAGGGAAAACACTGCCGAAAATCGCGAGATATTGTGTAATTATTTAGAAAAAGCTTTGGCGATTCCTTCGGATACTTTGACTATGACGGATATATGTGATTATTATTGGAAAATTGGTACTCACTATTATGCACCCTTGGACAAATCGTATTCGAGTCGAAGTGATTTTATCAAAAAAGCGCAAAGACCTTTTCCCAACATGTTTGTGGTAGGAGAAATGATAAGTAGAAATCAAGGATGGGTTGAAGGTGCATTAGAGAGTGTAGAACGAGTATTTTCGTCATTCTAGTTAACTAAATCCAAAAGTCAAAACAAATACATATATTGTTTCTTCAAAAATAGGAATAAACAATATAATTATATCATTCATATACATAAAACGCGAGCAATATGATTGCAACACCAACGGATGCTTCTTCAAATACTACTACAGTGGAATGTAGTGTGTGCTTCAATTGGTCATGGTCTTTTCCCAATGGTAGGGTTCAAAAGAATGATATAGATGTATTGGATCAAAGTATACACGATCCGAGCCTTGTACAAATGGCATTATCACAGTCCGATATACAACTTGATGCACCCACCAAATTTGATTGGGAGGATACTTTCTTCAAGAAATTCGATTGGTTGCAGGAATCATCGAATAATTACGTTTTAGATATGTCAAGTTCGAATATATCGGTAGATTCTTCATCAAATTTGTACTTTATATCGTTGAATAATGAATGTATGTTTCTGTATCATTGTGAAAAAAAAGAGAACGACCAAGATATCATGGATGAATGTCTACTGAACTACGAATATGTGCAGATAAATCGTCCACGCAAAATCGTATTTACTTTAAAAAATGTCAAGTCTTGCGAAGTAGATGAAATCGTAGAGTTATTCATGTGTCAGTTTGGAATAGATAAAACAAGAGGAGGATCATATACGGATCTAGAATTGTCCGATAATATACACCAAATTCTTACAATAAAATTCAAAACAATGAACCCCGATTTATGGGTATAATCAATCACTGGAAAGTTAGCAAAAACGGAGCAAAATTTGCACCGGTATTCGATAAGAGTGTACAGTTGGATACTGTTTGATAATAAGGATCGTTTATATCTGGCAAATTTACAATTGATGTTAAAGAAATATCCATAACATTCGGAGTAGCAATAATAACATTATCATTTTTCCCAAGTAAGCTGTACTGAAGTGTAAAGGTTAAATTGAGGCTATAAATCATTCCCGGTTGACTTATTAATCCAAGAGAAGACACTGTCAAATTACCAATGTATTGTGATGCCGAAAAAGGACCAACCCCCGTATTCGATATATCGATTTTCATAAATCCGTCATTTGTATCTCCCAATTGTACAATAGGAGTCGGTAAAAGGGAGTTTTGTACAGGAGACCCTAAATAATATGTTGTATAGCTAATATTTGCGATTTCAATTTTGATACGTGAAATGGGCGTTATGCCAGGGGAGGTCTGTATTTTTGTTCCGGTAATAGTCAATGCAACGGGTGTTTGAAATTGAAATGTAGTTAGATAATTTACGGGATTAATAATAACCAAATCGCAAACAGTAAACATTGTTTCACTTTTTGCCACTACGTCGGATACGATTTCTGCAATAATGGGTACTGTTTCATTAACGGAATCTGGAACAATAGGAATTTGGCGATTATCTACAGTGGCATAGTTATACAATGGTACAGTAGTATCTTCTAATAAATAGATGGGGGGTCCAGGGACATCTGACGAAGTAGTTAGCATAGGCTGAATACGTTCTGGACAAGCCTCTAAAGTTTGAGATTTTAAAGAGGTCTTTCTATTTAATTGCGCCCATTGTTTTTTTTTGGTAAAATTATTGGTTAAATTCGATTGTCGGTTATTATTGTATTTCAAAATTTCGACTTTTCTACGCATATTCAACTGGTCTTGTGTATATTGGGGATAGGGAGAAACCACTTCAGTTCTAGTTTTTGGTAAAAAAGAGGTGTAATTCAAAAAAAGCTGTCTTTCAGCACATAATTGATTCGTAATGTTGTCAGACGTTGACATATTATTTGTAGTGTACTATACACCTTCACTACAAATAATTTATAGGGGATTATCTATGATGCAAGACTAGTAGATTATGGGTTAGTACTAATAGTTTACTAATACTTTGTCGAATACCACAAGTTGGACAAATAATAAGGGAACCCTGTTGCATCTGATGCAGAAGTACTAGTGGATGCAGAGGTATTACGTCCCCATACAACAATATTGTTTATCTCAAAAACACTTAGAGCACGATCATAATACTGTAGGTCTGCAATACTTCCATTGAATCCTCCATTTTTGCATATATTCACGTCAAAATAATTTTGTTTAGGAACATCCTTCATAATAAGACGAGCCGTAACAACACCATTGATGTATACATCCATAATTTTGTTTTCCATTCGAATTGCGCAATGGAACCATTTTCGAAGAGGAATATTCGGAACATCTAATGTATCTGAATGGTCTGACACTGCTACTGTGTTCATAACAATATGTAATTGATTTCCCGAATTGTCTAAATAGAGACCCGGTCCATTATTTACACTAGCAATACCATTTTTACCGTAATAACCGTCTCCTTTATTGAAAATGTTTTGATATTGCGGTTCACGCTTTGAATCTATATCGTTTACATAAATCCAGATACACCAGGTAAACTCGATTCCCGTGTTTTGATTATTCGATCGTAAAATAGAAACAGAACTCTTGTTTTTGGGATCTTGTGTGATAACCAATTCATTGGCTGCATTCATAGTGCCTTTTACCAAATATGGATTGTTCGAAGGTTGTGTAAAATATCCGATCAATGTTATTCCTAAATTGACAAGAAATAAAAAAGCAATAAGAACCAAGATCAAAAACGAGAATTTGGCTAAAAGTGTATTGGATGTTAAAAACTCGGAACTAGCATCCACTGAACTTTTTGAAGAAAATTCGCCTAATGTTTCTTGAACAGATGTGGCAGCATTCGAAATACCTTGTCCCGCAGAATTAAAAGCAGATGTTATAGTTTCTCCTGCGCTGTTAACACCGTTCGAAATCGACGAAGACAAACTGGAGGATTCACTAGTAGGTGGAGGGGTGGCATTTGTACTCATGATATTTTATAATATGGTATTATATAAGGTCTGTATACTATATTATAATGATATTTTTACAAGAATGAAGATGAATATCTAAATTATATTGATCAATTGATCGAGATCTATCTATCCTAAAAAACCTTATAACTAGATTGTTCTACATTGTCTTTGTATACAGATACAGTCATTCCATAAGCCGAAAAGAATCTAGATACTGTACTTCCATTTCCAGACAAATAACTATCCCACGCTTCTTGCGGTCCAATTGGACCCGCCCAATTATTGAATCCTGCAATATAGGCATCCCATCCAGACCCCAATATAATGGGGTCTGTGGAAGACACACCCGGTGTAACAGAGGAACCCGATAATTTATTCGATGTTGTCAATTTACCATCCAAATAGCAGTCTACAATATTAGAGTCCATGCTAACAACAATATACACCCATTTCTGTACAGGGAAATTATCAGTTATCAGGATGTCGCCTTTTTCACCGGAAGGTGTGGGTGGATTGGTGGAAATATGACAATATAAGGAAGGTTGATTACTATCTAAATAGAGTGAAATCGATCCCCCTTTGCGTTGGAAAATGATTTTTTGTGTTGTCGTATTCCACGTGTTAACGTAAACCCATATTCCGTATGCATACTGTGTCGATTGTCCGCTATTAATATTGGTAATGGGTTGGTTGTTTCCACTCAATAAACTAGCACTTGTAGCAATAACGGCGGATTTTTTTACAAAATATACGTAAAGAACATAAATCAACAAGATGGTGATAATGATCATAACAATGGTAGTTGCATCCATGGTCTGAAATATTCTATAATAGAATGATATAAATTTTTACGGAGAAGATGTCGGAGAAGTCAATTGACTATATACATTTGTTCCTAGACTGATTGGTGGATTTTGTGATTGTAGCATATTGTAGGAGTAAGTTATCTGTTGCAAAGACAATGAGTGATTGTAGAAAGAAACATTGCAAATAGCGCCCTGAATTCCATTTTTATCTCCTACAGTAATTTGATCTAAATCATTGTAGGTTGGCAAAACAGAAGTTAGTAAAAAACTTCTTTCTAAACGTCCATTGATGAATAAATCTACAGTATTTCTGTTGTAATTCAAGACGAATTGATTCCATTTTTGAGTAGGCACAGACACGTCATAAAATGTGTCTCCACTAGTGTCATATTGCGCCATAGGTGGGTAAGTTGCAAAATAAAATACAAATTTATCGCGTTCAATGAGGGAATCGGTGCCATTTCCTACACCACCATAATATCTAATCATGGGTTTAACATGCTGAACACCACTACCATCTTTGTATCCATAATTGAAAATCTCGGATTCACTGGTATAACCTTTGGTTGATCCATTTTGTGCGTTGACATAGACCCACATGGAAATACAATAATTCGTTCTGTATTGATCCTTGTTGATTCCGTTTGTCAATTGCCAATTTGTTTGGGGCACTTTCAGATCATCCGATGTTGCAATAACTTGAACGCCTTTATTCAATAACACCGGGTTTACCAACAAATGCTTTCCATTGTCTAAACCTGTTATGCGATCTGTTATCTTGGGCAAATAAATATACATGACAATCAAAAATACTTCCAATAAAATGAGCACATAAATAGATGCGGGAGTTATCTTGAATTCTTCAAATAGATAGTTCCATGCATCATATAACATACAGGGTATGTAAAAGAGAAGCTGACCGATAAATCCCATCCATCCCGGCAATCGAGCAATATATTCCGAAATTGTATGATACAGAATACTAAGACCAATAAGTGATATCACAGCTATGAGTGCATAATTTTGGTATACTGTAGGGATATTGAGACCTCCACCCCTGGTTTGCGAATAAAAATAAACAAGAATACCTAAAAATAGCAAAACACCACCTACTTTGAAAAAAGCGGATCCCCCGCTTTCCGCGCCACTCGTTTGTTTTCCCAGATTCAGTAAGATTGCGAATATGAGAACGAGAGGTATGGCGATAACAAAATAGTATTTATCCACTTGATGAGACGCATTTTGCGGGTTTTGCATAATGCGAAACCCACCAATGCAAATACTAATAACGATAATTGTCATGATGATGTATCGGATAACACATTCTCTAAAGGGTGCATCGGCTTCGCTTCGACTTGTTAATCTTGACAAAAAATCCTGAAACATTTTGTAGACATCTTTCCCCATGGATGTAATACCTGATACCACGACTGCGCCCGTTTCTCCTATTCCGATACCACCTTTCATTTTTTTCCGATGTAGTTTTTGACCGATTTTATCTTTTGACATGGTATGAATTATAATATAGTGCGATAATTATGAGATTGAAGTAAAATAATCGATAAATACATTTATCTAGTGATAGACATCAAATGAGAAACAAAGGATACTGTTGAAGACACTTATGTATGCGAGTTATAATATTCTTTTTCTCGTTATTATAGGGTCGTATAACCTCTAGACATTCTTCATAAGTCTTCCATTCTATTTTGCTAATTTCCGTTGTATCGTATTTTTTAGGAAATGCGCTGTCCACAACAGAAGGCATATGCATCAAATAGTACTTGTGCTTGTATGATTTATAATTGGATCCGGTGAAAATTTCTTCAAAAGGAAGTATGTTTTGCACGTTCTTAAGAAGATGATAAGGATATCCTGTTTCTTCTTCAAATTCGCGGATAGCACATTGGTAATCTTTTTCTTGAGGATTCCGACGCCCCTTGGGAAATCCCCATTCAGCTTCCTCCCATTGGGTATATTGATTACTTTCGTCAATGAGATCATTCAAAGTATAAAACTGGGTTTGGGTAGAAATACCTGAAACAAGCGAGTTGTACTTGTCTCTTGATGCGTGCTCTTCGCCTTTATATTGCGTGGGAATCTGTTGAAGTGAAGAAATCGAGTATTCTGAATCATGAGGAGTATTGGTTAACCAAAGATGTCTCCACAATAAATCAAAATTCCCCTGTTTCATTCGCTCTTTTTCGGCAACCGTCATTTGGTTTAGCATATTTATCAAATAGTGTTTGTTATAAATCGAGTATTTTCCTCGCATAAAATCAATGTGTCCTAAAGTGTCTTTTCGGCGTATCATGAGATATTGTATAACCCCCTCAACCTTGCGAAATACAATGATACCAATACTGGTAATAGGTATCTTGCATTGGTGAAACATGTGCCCCCCTTTACCACAATTATTGCAGTAAATAGATTCATTCATAGTTTGATCGTTTTCTGTATTGTTTTATTTGTGTATTTGTTTATATTTTTACGGTTCGTCCGTTCCAAGATAGTATTTTTATTCCAATGTTTCTATATAGTTTGCTCATGGATTTTATACATCAGCATGACCACCACAAAAAACAAATGGAATTGCCTCCCGATTTTGTACCATTGAATGCGGAGAAATTCGATCCAGATGTGTGGGGTCCGCATTATTGGTTTTTTATCCATACTTTGGCGTATACGTATCCTTTGATGCCGACCACAACTACTAAACGTAAATACTATGATCTCATACAGAATTTACCTTTATTTATACCGAATCCGGAAATAGGGAATCGTTTTGCAACTTTCTTGGACAATTATCCTGTATCGCCCTATTTAGACAGCCGCGATTCGTTTATCCGATGGACACACTTTATCCATAACAAATTGAATGTCTATCTTGGAAAGGAGGAGATCTCCTTGTTTTCCGCAATGGATAATTATCGGGCGCATTATATTCCAAAGCAAGTTTCTATATCTGAACGATTTCATATTCAAAAGAAGTATATTATAATGGGATTTATTATACTGTGTATTTTCCTTATTTTTATATTATATCGAGAGTAGTCTATAGTACTCAAAAAACCACAATAAACGCGCACAAAATACAAAAAAGTGTGGGTATAGTATAACTGGTCAATGAGAATCGAAATAGTGTTGTTTTTGATTGCGGGTCTCATTATTGCTAATATTTATACGGAGGGGAAATATTTGAAAATGGTGTTATCTTGGAAAAAGTATTGGCAAATGGCGGGAATTGCCATGGGGGCTTTGTTTTTGTATTGGTTATTGAAGAAGAATCCTGCTAATGCGAAACAGATATTGATGTCCTCGAATGAATATATAAAATATTTGCCCGTGGATCGAAACGCATCGAGCATGTTATCGCCGATCTTGGACTTTACTTCTAAACATAGTTTTGCGGGGGCTTCTTCGGCTCATCCAATTTTAGAGATGCCGAACCCTTCTGAAATGCGGACACAACGAATGATGCAATCTGGAGGAGGAGGAGGACAAGGTGGTAAAACAAAACGCTCGGTTAGTGAGACGAAAAAGAAATTTGTGGCATCTCGTCAAGGATGGAAATGCGGAGATTGTGGTGATCAATTGAACGCTTGGTTTGAAGTTGATCATAAAGTACGTTTAGAGTATGGAGGTAGCAACCATGTAGACAATTTGTTGGCATTGTGTCGTGAATGTCATGGTAAAAAGACGACGATGGAGAACTTGTAAAAACTTGTAAAAATTTGTAAAAACTTGTAAAAACTTGTAAAATAAAAAGTATACTTGTGATAGAAAAATATAAGTATATTTTAGTAGAAGGGTATTATGCAATCGAATCCGGAAAATAATATTACTTATGGTAAAAATGTGGTTATCAAACAAAATAGAACTCGAAGAGTCCAAGATGGACAACCGGTTTTACCTATTGGCATTACTTCACGAAATAATGGTACGCGAAAAATGCCTTTGCCAACTCAATCAACTATACCAAATAATGGCGTTATTGAACAACCACAAGTTGCCGATATTGTATCTACAGAACAATCTGAAACACCTGTAGTTTCCGAAGAAGTTCAAGAAGAACCAACCCAAAATCCAGCATCCGCAGAAACAGAACACAAAACCATTTCTACCGAGGAAGATAAGCAATCCCAAGAGCAATCTGAAACACCAGTGGATTCCGAGATAGACGAGCCATTAGACGAACTAACACAAAATCCAGCATCCGCAGAAACAGAACACAAAACCATTTCTACAGAGGAAGACGAAGAATCAAAAACAATCTCGGTTTTAGACCAAGACCCAGAAGAAGAACCAAGTGCACCAGTATCATCCGCAAAATCACCTAAAGATCCCAAGAGAATCATCTTGGACGATGTCCTGGCGGGTATTCCGCATAATACAAACGAATACGCAAGAAAACGGGAAAAAATCGAATATGATGCGAGAACACAAACCCAAGAATACGACTTTTTGTATCCAGATTTAGACGACCCAAATTTCTCTATTAAAATTGCAAAACGAAAAGAATTCAACGACACCAAATACGATGGCGAAATCAAACCCATTCAACAGCAAGCAGATATTATGTGTAAAGCCCAATTCGAACTCCTTCCTCATCAAATTTTCGTGAAGAATTTCCTCTCTTTTCAAACACCCTATAATAGTTTACTCTTGTACCACGGTTTAGGAACAGGCAAAACGTGTAGCGCAATTGGTATCGCAGAAGAGATGCGTAATTACATGAAACAGGTGGGTATCAAACAGCGTATTATTGTAGTAGCATCTCCCAATGTACAGAGCAATTTCAAAGTCCAGTTGTTCGATGAGCGTCGTTTAGAAGAAATCGATGGGCAGTGGTCCATCCAATCTTGTATTGGAGATGCACTCATTCGAGAAGTGAACCCCACGAGTTTGAAAGGATTACCGAAGGACAAGGTTATCCGCCAAATCAAGGGAATCATCAACCAATATTATGTGTTCATGGGATATGTCGAATTGGCGAATTTCATCAACAAGAAAACCGCGATACCACAAGACACAGTGTTGTCCAAGGAGGACCAACGCAAAATGGAAATCCGCAATATCCGCCGATTTTTCAATGATCGCTTGATTATCATCGACGAGGTTCACAATATACGTCTAACAGATGACAACAATGACTCCAAGACGGCGCGTCTGCTTATGAAATTAGCGAAATACTGTCAAAATATGCGGCTTTTACTCCTTTCTGCAACACCCATGTATAATTCCTATAAAGAGATTGTATGGCTAGTCAACCTTATGAACTCGAACGATAAACGAGGCATAATAACCGTGGACGAAGTGTTCGACGCAAAAACGGGGACGTTCCGAGAACCTGGGAAAACGAAAGAGGGACTGCCTATTGAAGGCGGCCGCGATTTGTTGCATCGGAAACTCATTGGATACGTCTCTTACATTCGTGGTGAAAATCCATATACATTCCCTTTTCGAATCTATCCCGATGAGTTCGAACCAGAGCGTATTTTTATGAAAAACGTGCCTTTGTTAACATCCTTGGGATCCATTGTGTCATCATTTACCGGATCTGCTACTCCACCCAAAAAATCGTTCAAATCACCGACGATCCAGATGAATGGAAAAACGATCGAAACACCTATTGAAAATCTGCCCCTCTACGTTTCGCCTATTGGAGAATACCAAGAAAAAGCATATCGTTTAGTTATCGAAGCGATGAAATCCACGAACCAAAAAGCGTTGGCGTTTGAAGACTTGGACAAATTCGGATTCCGTGTATTGCAAACTCCCCTAGAATCCTTGAACATCGTGTATCCCAGTGATAAATTGGATGCGCAGATTCAGCAAGGTAAGCTTCAATTAGATGCCGATCAACTAGACGATCCAGAGGAAGTAGATGATTATGCGGACCAAGAAGATCATTTGGCCGAAACGGGAGAAGAGGTCGTAGGAAAACGTGATCCCATGGCTTGGATGGTGGGGAAACGCGGATTAAAGAGTATCATGACTCATATCGATGATTCCAAGAAAAGGATCCCTATGCGATACAATTTTGCGTATAAGAAAGAGATCTTGGACAAATATGGTCGGATTTTCAGTCCAGAAATCCTACCTCAGTATAGTGCCAAGATTGCCAGTATCTGTGAACGAATCAAACGTTCTACGGGTACGGTTATCGTGTATAGTCAATATATTGATGGTGGTATAGTACCTATGGCTCTGGCCTTGGAAGAAATGGGTTTTGCGCGATATGGATCCGCGGACTATACCCGATCTCTCTTGGACCCCGCATTCCAATCAGCCGATCCCCTGGATGCTTTAACAATGCGACCCCGGTCCACATTAGAGAACCCTCAGAGTTTCAAACAGGCTAAATATGTTATGATTACTGGCGACAAGGCATTTTCTCCTCAAAATGCCGAAGAGATGAAATATGTCTCGGCCAAAGAAAACAAGGATGGAGGTTTAGTAAAAGTGATCATGATTTCCAAGGCGGGTTCCGAAGGCTTGGATTTCAAGAACATTCGCCAAATACACATGTTGGAACCTTGGTATAACTTGAATCGTACGGAACAAATCGTGGGTCGCGGGGTGCGCAATCTCAGTCATTGTAGTCTCCCGTTTCATCAGAGAAACGTGGAAATTTACATGCATGCTACTGCCATGACGCAAAATCCCGCGGAAGAAGCCGTGGATGTGTATGTATATCGCTTGGCCAAGAAGAAGGCAGAACAAATCGGTCAAATAACACGTCTTATGAAAGAGAACGCTGTAGATTGTTTGCTGAATATTGGTCAAACCAATTTTACGGTGGACAAGTTGAATGCTATGGCGGCGAATCAAAATATCGAGCTAACTTTGTCTACGGATAAGAAGGTGTTGAAATATCGTGTAGGTGATAAACCCCATACTGATATCTGCGATTATATGAACAATTGCTCGTTTACGTGTAGTCCCAATGCAACAATAAGCGCAGCACAAGTAGTGAAAGACACATATACTGATGACTATGTACAATCGAACAATACTCGTATCATGCAGCGTATTCGCCAATTATATCGCGATCATCACTTTTTCAACCGCACCGAACTCATCAACGCAATCAATATCGTGAAACAATATCCTGTGGAACAGATTTATTCGGCGCTAACAGCATTTATTCGAAACAAAAACGAGTATTTGATGGATCGATATGGACGTCGGGGGAATTTAGTGAATCGCGGGCAAGTGTATTCTTTCCAACCCGTAGAAATAAACGACCCCAATCTTTCGATTTATGAGCGTAGTGTTCCGATTGATTATAAACGCAAAACATTGGCATTTGAATTACCCAAAGCCTTCTCCGAAAAAGCCACCAACAATACAAAACAAAATCAAATGTTGGTGAAAGAGCAAGTAGAAGAGGAAGCAAACGACGACGGACAAACGCCAAGATCACCCAGAGCTCTCTTGCGACAAAATTCTCAACCGAGTGGAAAATCGATTCATACAAATGCAAACGACAAGTATACGGCTATCAAGACCGAATTTATGAAACATCATGATGATATAGTCGGTCAAAAGGTTATCACACCCGGAGATAAAGATTGGTATAAACATGTAGGCAAAGTGATAAATCATATGCAAGCAGTACACGATATAGGGTTTGGCGAAATAATGGATCATGCTATACACCACATGATAGACATGCTATTGCTTGAGGATAAATTGATTTTAATTTCGCACTTTTACTCCAAGATACGCGAGGAAGGTGCAATGGATGAAATCGAACAAGCAATGAAAGTGTATTTAGATACCAAAATAATAACAAACTCTAGACAAACAGGTGTTTTTTTAGCGGATAATAACAAATGGTCTATTTATGTCCAAGATCCAGAAACCAGAGTATGGGTAGAAGCGGAACCGGAAGATATTCGGTCTTTTGAACAATCTAGACAGTTAGATAAATTCCGCATAGATCCAAAACGATTTTCCAAGACGGTGGGATTTATTAATTTATTCAAAACAGGCAAGGAAATGGTGTTTCGATTGAAAGATGTTCAACAAAAACAGAATAATACGGGGACGCGCATTGATAGCTTGATCAAAGGCGACATTATGCGCCGGTTCAATGATATTCTGGGACAGCCGATGTACACGGACACAGACCCCGTCGCAAAAAGTATTTTCCAACCGGGGTTCTGTTCAATGGTGGAGATTGTGTTGAGACAATGGACTGCTCAAGAAAAACACGGCAAGATATGGTTTTTGAATCCAGAAGAGGCCATGTATAGTGGTATTACAAAGTATCAGGCGAAAAATTGATTTTATATATGAATCTCCGAGAAACCACATAAAATCTAAACATACTAGATAAGTATATTTATCCAAAGACAATATAAGAGATGGCCGTTCGCACAATTCGAAAACCGAAAACTCCCAGAGAAATGCGCATTGAACACGAGGTTGCGCAAATGGGACCTCAGCGCAAGATTTATGGTGTGTATATGAAATCCCTTTTGGATACGAAGGTTATCTTGCCCATTGTAGAGGTAGGACGAAATATTAAGCCCAATTTAGAAACAAATATTATTGCGAAATTTGCGGGGAAGTGTGTTGCGGAGGGGTACGTCAAACCAGGGTCGATAACGATTGTTAGCTATTCATCGGGGTCTATCATGGGAGAATTCATCGAATTTCATACCGTGTTTGAATGTATGGTTTGTCTTCCGGTAGAGGGGATGTTGATGGAGTGTGTTTGCAAAACAATAACAAAGGCGGGAATTCATGCACAAGTGGTTGATGAAGCCGGAAATATGCCAATCACGGTGTTTGTTGCGCGTGATCATCATCATATTGATGATCGATTCAATTCAGCCAAAGAAAACTCGAAAATCGTGGTTCGTGTTATTGGAATACGCTATGAATTGAACGATCCTTACATTTGTGCTATAGCAAAACTTTTGGAGATAACAGAGAACGGCAGAGAACAACAAAATTACAAGAAACCGGAAAAACGTGGTGGCGATGTAGATTCAAATGGAGCTATAGAAAATATTCGTGTTGAATTTCACGAAAAAAACGAATAAGACGAGGACGAGGAATAATGCGAATATTTATGGAAAATGAAATAAATGTATAACAAAATAGAATAATATCGAATAATATCTATGTCAAATTTACCTAGAGAAATTATTCGCGAAATTGTCTCTTATATTTCACCCAATATTGATTTGCGACGTGCATTAAATATGTATGGTAAAATCGGAATATCTAGTTTTGCATCGATATATATGCCTGTAGAAAATCAAGATGTTTCAAAAATCACGATTGGATTCCACGATTATAGGGATTTTTTATCTGGCAGGCTTCGTATACTACCAGTGCAATATCATGTGGAGCGAGAAATCCAGAATAAAACCGATAATATATTATTTCGCTATCCAGTTCGACAAGACTGTGTTGTAGCCGATATTATTGTGAATTCGAACAATGTCTATCAAGAATTAGGTATTTTTGTAATGCGTGTTGGATCGCCACCATCCGAAACTTATCAGAATATTTTTCCCGTATATAATTTACCAAATGTTTATTGGTCCGCAGTATTCTCAGAATATACACGGCGCTAGTATCTCTATCAAAATCAACCAATAACCAAAATCCATCAAAACAAAAGAATATAAACGTATCCGTACGATTAGTACTAATAAATAAACCATGACAGAGACAGATTCAAAAATCAAAAAACTAGAGTCGATGAAACAATATATCGAAGGAATGAACAAGAATCACCATATTGAAATTCTCAAGATTATGCAAACCGATCCTTTGATCAAACTGAATGAGAATAAAAGTGGAATCTATATTAATTTGTCGTGTTTGAACGATGAAGTGTTTTCTAAAATAGAGGAGTATTTGAATTATATCAAGGATCAAGAACAATCTCTGGATTCACTGGAGACACAAAAGCAAGATTATATCAATACATTCTTTAGTGAAAAAGAGATTAAAGATAACAATGTACATATATCTATCTCGGAAACTAGTGAATAATAGATATATCAAACCATGAGTGCAAGTTTATTGAATCAAATTTTTTATCCTTATAAGAAATTTGATGCCGACAGTTTAAAAGAATTGACACCTTGGATGCTAACCAAAGAATATATGGATACCTTTATTATCCCAATGGTTTTGCTAGAACCATCGACTAAAGACACCATGAATGACGTCTCTGTTAATGAAGTCTCTGTTAATGAAGTCTCTGTTAACGAAGTCTCTGTTAATGAAGAGAATATCTTGATAGAAGAAACACAAGAACTTGTGATTACGAATGTGATAGAAAGACCGCAGGTTCAAACATGGTTTTGTTCAAGAAAAACGGATACCTTATTTTGGGCAATGTATGTAGCAAAACACGGAGAATCCGAATATCATATGATTGAACATCGATATCGAAACACAGAAATGGAAGAAAAGCAAAAGGTCATGTTGCATATCAAACAACGTGCTGATGCATTCAGGGGGTCAGTGCAACATACTAAAATAACCAAAGTATGCGTTCAAGAGATTCTATCAGATCTAATGATAAACAAGAAAACTTCATGGTACACCTTTCTAGCATTGTCCTACTATTATAAGATCAATGCTATCGTTTCATATAATAAAACGTATTATGAATTTTCATGTAGTGAAAGCGAGGTTTGGCATCATTTTACTAGATCACAAGACGGATATATTTCGGTAGACACAGAACCTTTAACAGAAGAGGATCTGACAAGTTTGCGCGAAATCAATGTTCTCTTGGATTATGGACAACCCGCCAAACCCATTAAGTCGATTACAACATATAAAGTAGAGGATTTATTGAACATGGCTGCACGTTTAGATATAGAAGAACCCACTAATGTAAAATGGAAAAAGAATGATTGGTATCAAGCAATTATAGAACGATGTGTATGGTAAAGTAGATATAACAGTACTATTATTGAATTATTATGATATAAATGTCTTACAGTTTATCTTTAGTCAAATATATTCGTTAACCTCATGATATTTATATATATGTTGTATTTATA
>Ga0187844_10001445_pt1 | contig 18101 bp, 17 predicted proteins | sample SpaLakP09_SKY_50_FD_134517 | JGI IMG/M metagenome (GOLD analysis project Ga0187844, IMG submission 134517) | Oligotrophic lake water microbial communities from Sparkling Lake, Wisconsin, USA - SP09_SKY_50 | ecosystem: Environmental > Aquatic > Freshwater > Lake | place: USA: Sparkling Lake...
GCCCTGGTGCAGATACTCGACGTTGTCCTGCGACTTCTCACGGCGCGCGCTGCTGATCGTCAGCACGCCGCGCTCGACCTGGATGTCCAGATCTCCGTCCTGCATGCCCGCTGCGGCGATCACGATGCGGTACGCGTCGTCGCCGTGCTTTTCGACGTTGTAGGGAGGGTAGGTTGTGGTGTCGGAGCGCAGCGCCGTTTCGAACAGGTCGTTGAAGCGATCGAACCCGATGGACGAACGGAAGAGCGGGGCAAGGGAAAGCGCGTTATTCATGGCGAACCTCCTGGTTAGCGAAGTTGGTCAGTACCGGGACCCGACATCGGCATCCCGGCGGCGCAAAAATTAAAAAAAGTTAAAACGGGTTTCAAGTGGGTCTAACGACCGTTCGTCGGGACGGTTACGGTGGCTCGCAGGGTGGCGCTGCGTTGCGTCACAACCGTGATTTCAAGCAACGATCGGCCGCGGATCGTGACGGACATCGAGTCGCTATGAAACGCAGTCTGCAGCAGATCGTAGGGCGTGGTCGCTCTCAGGGCCCGTCACGAAATCGGACGTCTGCGAAAAGCGCTCTTCGGTAGTTGCGCCGATTAAATGCAGAACCCGTATTACAAATATGTCGGATCGTTCCGAACTGTCTACAGCAGCATCGATTCGTTGCGGTTCGGCAAGCGCAGCAGCACACCGTTCCGGTGTCATGCGCAGGAACGATCAACGCCCGGTTATCCGACCACAGCGACGCCTTACGCGCGATCTCGTAAAGCAGCTGGCGTTATTGAGCCTCTAGGATGCTATCTCGCTTCGGTGCCATGGCCGTTGCGGTCGTGGCGCAGCTGGACCGACGCCCGTAGTTCCGCTTCCCAGTGATCGCAGGCGCTGCCCGGGCCGGGCAACTTAGGGCCAGGGTTGCGCGGGCGCCGGCAAAGGAGGCGGATCCACGGGCGCTTGCGGGACAACATGCGCGACGCGGCTTGCGATTCGACGATGTTCATGGGCCCCAGCAGCTGTTCTCAACATGCGCGCGGCCTGCGAATGAGGCGGCGAATCGAGGCAGGAGAGCAAAGCGCGTGCCCGAGAGTTGGGATGTCGGCCGGCTGGCATGCCGATGGAGCACTTCAATCGCGCCAGGGCTCGCACGTTTCGAACGCTATCGAGGGCAAGGCCGTGCCGTCGATGAGGAGACGGTATATTCCGCAACGATTGAAAATCAGCAGTGGCTTTCCCTGAGCCCCTGAACCGAAGGCGCAAGCGTTTCATGCAACTCACGATCAAGCATCGCACGCACTACCAGTACGCGCGGCCGATCGCGCTGCAGCCGCACCGGCTCATCGTCACGCCGCGCGACAGTGGTGAACTCTTCACGGTCCAGCGGTCGTTGGAATGTGTGCCGCCAGCAGAGGTCACCTGGAGTGCGGACGTATTCGGAAATCTGATCGCGACAGCGACCTTTGCGGAGCGCACCAGCGAATTGACCATCACCAGCGAAGCCGTGGTTGACCACACCGCTCCGGAATGGCCGATCTTCGCGATATCGCCTGATGCCCACAGCTACCCGTTCGCCTACACGCTCGACGATGTGATCGATCTTGGCGCTCTTGCACAGCCCGACTGGCTGACGCCGGGCGGACAGCAGGTGGGCGCGTGGGCTCGTCGATTCGTGCTGGCGCTCAAGACCGACAGCCTGTCCTTGCTCAAGGATCTCAACTCCGGTGTTCTTGGGGACGTTCGCTACCGTGTCCGTGACGAGGAGGGGACGCAATCGCCTGCCAGCACACTGGAACTGGGCAGTGGATCGTGCCGCGACATTGCGGCTCTCTTCATCGAGGCGGCGCGCCATCTGGGATTCGGCGCCCGGGCGGTGTCAGGCTATTTTTTCGATCCGGGGCAGAAGGACGAGGACGCGGGGTCCACGCATGCCTGGGCGGAAGTGTATTTGCCCGGCGCCGGGTGGATTGCGTTCGATCCGTCGAATCGACATGTCGGCGGCAGCCAACTCGTTCCTGTCGCGTTCGCCCGGTTCAACAGGCAGATCATGCCGGTGACCGGCGGTTATATCGGTGCGCCGGACGATTTCGAGCGTATGGATGTCTCGGTCCGCGTGAAATCAACGACGCGACAGCCGTAGCAGTTGCAGTTACGCCATCCTGGCGGCTCGTCACGCGCTCTATACCCAAACCAGAACCCATCTCCCGCTCGCTGGTCCGGCGATACCCGAAACCTTTGCCGGTCCTCGTCGTTACCTTCAACCCAGAGCGCGGCATCGTCATCAACCCCCAGTCGAACGGCGGCCATACTTTTCCGTTGGCCGCATGACTGCGGGCGACAAGTAGCTTGACGAGCACATGCTGGATCACGTGCGGTGATAGCTCTTATACCGCGCAGCGCTGTTCTTGCAGCCCCGATTTTGGCCGAATCGTTCACGGTTGGTCGTAGGTTCTACATCCATCAGGATGCCTGCGAAATCAGGGAGGACGTGAGATGCGTGCAGTCATTGTCGGCGCCGGCATGGGCGGCTTGTTCAGCGCTCTGGCCTTGCGCGAGGCGGGCGTTTTTTCGTCCGTGGACGTCTATGAGCAGACGCGGACGCCGAGCACGGCGGGAGCCGGGCTCAACATCGCGCCGAACGGGGCGCGGCTGTGCAAGTGGCTGGGTGTCGATCTGGACGGCGGCGATCCCAAGGGTCCGAACGGCGCCGTCGATGGCGGTCGCGCGGCGATTCTCGATGCCGTGCGCCAGGTGATGGACGACGGCAAGGTCGCGCGCAAGCCGATCAACCAGCCAGAGGCGTATGGAGATGGCGCGGGCTTCCATCACATGCATCGCCTTGATCTGCTGATGTGCCTTCACAAGCGCGCCGCCGAACTTGGGCCGGGGTCCGGCGTGGACTGCCCGATTCGCGTGCACATGGGCAAGCGCCTGAAGACGCTGAGTCAGACCGGCGACGCGGTGACCGCGGGTTTCGAGGATGGCAGCAGCGCGATCGGCGACGTGCTGATTGGCGCCGACGGCCTCAATTCCAAGGTGCTGCAACTGCAATGGCCGGAAACGCCGCCGCGACGCTGGACCCAGGTCGTGATCTACCGCGGCCTGATCCCGCGCGCGGCGGTCGCAGCGCTGACCAAAGCGGACGGCAGTCCTCTGGATCACAACCCGATCGATTCTTTCAGCATGGACGTGCGCAAGAACGGCTATGCCTGGTGCATGAGCTACTGGGTGCGCGGCGGCGAGCTGCTCAATGTGGCGCTGATCTATTACGAACCCAACGCCGCGGAATTCCAGCGCGAGGACTGGGGCGACTGGTTTCCGATCGATCACGCGGAAATGCAGAGCAACATGAGCCGCGCGTTCGGCGACGATCCGCGCAAGCATGACGTGATTGCGCTGGCCGGCGCGATGGTGAACCCGACCAAGTGGGGCCTTTACGATCGCGATGCCTTCGAGCACTGGCAGGAAGGTCGCGTGTGCCTGCTGGGCGATGCCGCGCATCCGATGCTGCCGACCATGGGCCAGGGCGCAGCGCAGTCGTTCGAGGATGCGGCGGCGCTGAGCCAATGCTTCAAGATGCATGGCACCGACGTCTACAGCGCGCTGCTGCACTACGAGCGCGTCCGGCACTATCGCGCGACGCGTTTCCAGTTCGGATCGAAATTCCTGTTCAAACATCTCGAACCCGAGGACTCCCCCGAGCGCCGCATGATTCTGAAAGCGCTCAACGAGCGCGACTATCCGATCTTCGATCAGGAGCAGCGCGCGGGCGACGACGACTCCTGGATCTACGGCTTCGACGCCAGAAAGATCGGCGACAAGATTCCGAAGAAGAAGCTCGGCCCCTGGGATTTCCGTTCGCGCTCGGCTGCGCTGGAAGTGCGCAAGGAGGTTGCGAAGAATCTGTGGGTGCCACCCATGCCACTCAAGGGCGATCGCAAGGTCACGCGCGCCGAAGTCGTCCAGCACAGCACGTTCGACGACTGCTGGATCATCATCCGCAACAAGGTCTACGACTTTACTCAGTGGAAGGATCGCCATCCCGGTGGACCCTTCGTCGCTCGCATGTACGCCGGCAAGGATGCGACGGCCGAGTTCGGCGATTTCCACAGCGCGCTGGCCGAGAAGCACATGGCGTACTTCTGTGTCGGCGAACTGGTGGACGAAGCGGTCGACTGATCGAGCGCGAAATCGCTCGTCATTCGTCATTGCCGGGCAGCAGGAATCCAGGACTTCAGGATGGAATGAGCGCCGCGAATTCCATCACTCATGCCTGCCGTCGCACTGACTTTCAATCAGAGCAAATATGTCCCGACACTGACCGCCGCCCAGGGTCTGCGTCTCGCACTTTCTTGAAGAAGGCGCTCTTGCCGATGGGATCTCCAACCGACAGACCCTGGAATCCGACGGACAACTTTTCTGAGTCCTTATTCGCGCGCGCTGCCGCCATCGGATGATCCGTGCGGATTTTCGGTCGCGTCCCGAAGCAGTAGTCAGGCCCGAAAAAGCGGAAGCTCAGCGTGCGCCGGCGCTGGCCGGGGAACGTCGGCGCACCGCCGTGCAACGAGTTCATGTTGAACACGAGCACATCGCCGCGTTCCATGTCGGCGGAGACGATGTCCCACCGGCTGCGATCGGCCTCGATGTCCGGCAGGCGTGGCAATTCACTGCCCGTGTAGAGGGGCTCTGTGGGATCGGCGGGGTCGAGCAGCGAGCCGTTGTACATCGGCCCCCGATGCGACCCGCGGACCACCTCGAGGCAGTTCACTCTGGCGACCGGATCCATGCAAAACCACATCACGACGGAATCGAGACCGTTGGCGGGGAAGTAAGACGAATCCTGATGCCAAGGCGTGCGGCGCGCGTTGCCACCCTCTTTCATCCAGAGCTGGTCCTGCATATACCAGAGCGGCGCGCCACCGAGCAGGCTCTGCGCGATATCGGCGATCGCGGTGTGGCGCAGCAGCGGGACGATGATCGGATCATCGGCCGAGATGCCGACGGTCTGCAGGGTTACCGGCCGATCGTCAGGGAAGATGTGTTCGGCGTGCGGTCCAGGGTCCGCAAGGCGCGCCTCGAAGGCTTCCTCGACTCGTTTCATCTGGGCATCGTCGAGGGCTCCGTGGATGATGACGACGCCGTCGCGACGATAGGTGTCGGCATGGGCTGAGTAGTCGACCTTGAAATTGTCTGGGCCTGTGGGTGCATTCATGCCGGGTCGTCCTCTCTCGCGTTGGGATGGTGTGGCCGGGCCCATGACAGCAGGGGCGTGGCCGCAGGTCTCTCAGTTGCGGCCGCGTTTTGTCAGGTTCGGGCTGGGGCTGCCACGGGGTGACCGTCCGGGTTATCGTCGTCGCGAGGAGAACGAGAGACGGAGGATCCGCCATGCTGCCGACCGGTCACGGCAACGCGACAGCGCTTGCAGATGGCCCCAGCGCCCTGCAGCACGCGCTCGGATTTGAACCGGTTCTGACCAGCGAATCCGCCGGGTGGTCCAACCTGCGCCTGCTGATCTGGCTGGGCAGGGCGGAGCGATGCAGCTACGCGCCGTTCCGGGAGGTGGTCCTCGGCATCCAGACCGGCGGCAACCGCCTGGGCGTCGTCAAGGACGGGCATTCACTCAAGGAATGGTCGCAGCCGGGCCTCGTGACGATCGTGCCTCCGGCCACGCCGATCGTCTGGGACGTGTTCGGCGAAGTTCACTCGTCCACCTTGCATCTTCCCCCTGAACGGTTTGAGGCGCTCGTCGACGACACGCCCTGCGAAGAGCTGATGCGCGACATTCGATTCGAGTTCGCATTGCACGACCCGTTCATCGCGGAATCGGTTTCTCTCCTGGTGCACGAACTGCACAACCCCACGCAGCGGGGGCCGCTATACGCGGATGCGATGGGCGATGCCCTCGTGATGCACCTGCTTCAGCACCACTCGGAGAGCCACTTCGAGAGGATTCGCGCCGGAAAGCTGCCGGCCGCCACCTTGGCCAAGGTCTACGAACACATCGAGAGTCGCGTCGCCGAGGGAACGACCCTGCAGGAACTGGCGCAGATCGCCGACATGAGTCGGTCGCAGTTCACCCGGGCGTTCCGCGCATCGACGGGAACGTCACCGCATAAATACCTGCTGGGGCGACGCATCGCGCGGGCAACCGAAATGCTGCTGCAGGGCGTACCGATGGTGAGCATCGCGTTCACCTGCGGCTTCTCCAGCCAGTCGCACTTCACGGACATGTTTCGCCGCGCCGTGGGAGTAACCCCGGCTGTGTTCAGGCGATCCGTCAGGGCGGTGAAAGCAATCGGAAGGTGAGCGCGAACTGAGGAACTCGCTTGGCGTTAAGTTGGAACGACCGCCGACGGCTCTGTGCGAAAAAAAGAAATGCGCAGCACCGCAAATGGCAGAGGACAGCCGAGACTGTGTGAAAACGTGGCCTGATGATTGCTGCCTAAAGATCCGTCATTTACACGACGGAGCAGCCGATGAAGCGATTCATCGAAGGCGAGGATCGGTCTCAGAGCGTTCTGTTTCCGGAGCGATTGGACGACTACATCGGCGAGGACAATCCGATCCGGGCCATTGATGCATTCGTCGAGGAGCTCGATCTCGCCGGCCTCGGCTTCGAAGGGGTTCATGCCGAAGAAACCGGCAGACCTGCGTATCACCCGGCGACGCTGCTTCGGATCTACATTTACGGATACATGAATCGCGTCCAGTCGAGCCGACGCCTGGAGCGGGAAACGCAGCGCAATCTCGAATTGATCTGGCTCACCGGCCGCCTGAGCCCTGACTTCAAGACCATCGCGGATTTCCGCAGGGACAACGGGGCCGCGATCCGCCGCGTCTGCGCCCAGTTCATCACGCTCTGCCGACAGCTCAAGCTGTTCACCGAGGCAGTGGTGGCCATCGACGGCAGCAAGTTCAAGGCGGTGAATAACACTGACCGGAATTTCAGCGAGCGCAAACTCGAGGCTCGGATCGAGCAGCTGGAGCACAGCGCCGGTCGCTACCTGGACGAGCTCGACCGTGCCGATCGCGAGCCGACCCGTGTCGCTGAGGTGCGGGTCGCCCACGTCAAACACAAGATCCGCTCGATCAGGGCGAGGATGAAGGAGCTCAGCGCGCTCGGCGAGCAGATTCGCAATGCCCCCGACGGGCAGGTGTCCCTCACGGATCCGGATTCTCGTTGCATCGCCACCAGCGGCAAGGGCACGGCCATGGTGGGCTACAACGTGCAGACCGCTGTCGACACCAAGCACCACCTGATCGTTGTCCACGAGGTCACCAATTTCGGTAATGGTCGGGCGCAGCTTTCGCCAATGGCGCAGCGTGCTCGCGAAGCCATCGGATCGAAGAAGCTCAAGGTGCTGGCCGACCGCGGGTATTTCAGCGGGCCACAGATTCGGGAATGCGAAGAGCAAGGCATCACCGCTCTCGTCCCCAAGACGATGACCTCGAACAACCTGGCCAAGGGCCTCTTCGACAAGCGCGACTTCCACTATCTGCCGAAGCTCGACGAGTACCGCTGCCCGGCGGGACAGCGCGCCATCCATCGCTTCACGACCCTCGAGAAGGGCCTGACAATTCACAAATACTGGTCGTCGGCGTGTCCGCGCTGCGCAATGAAGTCGCGCTGTACGACGGGCGAGTATCGACGCATCACGCGGTGGGAGCACGAACACATCATCGATGCGATGCAGCAACGTCTCGATCGAATGCCAGCAATGGCGCGGACACGACGACAGACTGTCGAGCATCCGTTTGCAACGCTCAAGGCGCGGATGGGTGCGACACACTTCCTGACCCGGACACTGCCTCGCGTCAGTACCGAGATGAGCTTGCATGTGCTGGCCTACAACCTGACACGAGCATTAAGCATCTTCGGAACGAAAGGGCTGATGAGGACGATGAGGGCGTGAAGTCGCCCCTGCATTTCATCCCGACACAGTGACGCTGCGCGGAATCAGACGTCCCGACTTTGCAATACTCTGGATAACTTCGAGCCCCGCGACAGAGCCGCCCTGCGGGTTTTCACACAGTCTCAGTCCAAAGCAGACCGCGCTTTAAACCGCGGCGTTCTCTCGTCGCACTGATGCGTCAACGGTGCAGGACGCGCGACGTAGCCAAAGCGATTCGTGCGCTTGCTGCTGGATCAGATCAGGTAGGGCGCGCCCGCGTTCCTCGCCAATTTCAGTTTTGCGTCGTTACTATCGAGGCTCGCTAGCAGCGCCGCGTTTGGGGTGGGGTCGGCGAGGTTCCTTCGCTCCGTCGACATGGCAGCAAAGCCGGGCAATGTCTGGATCGAGGGCAACCGGTCATGCGTTACTTCTTCCGCAGCGCGAGATAAAGATCGCCAGCCGTCCCTTCGCCGAAAGCGACCACCCCGACCCGAGCTCACGCCATGAACAATCCCTACCAATTCGTCCGCCTCTGCGCATGGGGCGGCCCGGGGCTGCTGTTCATCTCCCTTTTCTTCTGGGCCATCCTCGGGCACAACCTCCCGCCGATCTCACCAGGGCTCGACGCGCAGGCGTTCGCGGATGTGGTCCGCGCCAACGCCGATCAGATCCGAATCGGGATGTTGGGCCTCACGATGGGCGGCGTGCTGTACATGGTCTGGGGGCTGGCCATCACCAAGGTGATGGAGCCGCTCGAAGGTCGCAGCAATGTGCTGTCGACGCTGCAGATGTGGGGCGCGGGCATGACGAGCATGTTCTTCATCATCGCCCCCGCGATCTGGCTTGCTTCGACGTTCCGGATCGAGACCGCTTCGTCCGAGACGATCCAGGTTCTTCACGACGTGGGCTGGATGCTGTTCGACATCACGGTGCCGACCGCGTCGATCCAGTTCGCGGCATTCGGCGTGTGCATTCTCAGTGACCGGCGCCGCGTCCCGGTGATTCCCAAGTGGGTCGCCTGGATCGGGATCTACGAGGCCGTGGGACTGCTGATCCTGGCGCTGATGCCGTTCTTCAGGACCGGGGCCTTCGCCCGCGATGGCGCCATCAATTTCTGGATCGTGTTCCCGGCGTTTTTCGGCTACATGGTCATCGTCAGCATCTACCTCTTCAAGGCCATTCCGAAGCTCGAAGCGGAAGAGGCGGCGCAGGGGCAGGCGAAGACTTGAGGCGGGTTCCGCCCCCAACGTTCGTTGCGGAACCCGCGGAAGCGGACGAACCGTCGTCGTCGTTTCCGAGCATCTGGACGTTCATCGCGATCGACTGCACCAGCTTCGGTCTGTTCTTCGCTGTGTTCATGTGGGAACGGATGCCGCAGGCCGCGCTGTTCGACGCATCTGCCAAGTTGCTGGACGTCCGCTTCGGGTTGGCCAACACGCTTGTTCTGATCACGAGCAGTTACCTGGTTGCGCTGGCGGCCGCGGCGGCTCGGCGCGGCGACCTGCACGACGTGCGCCGCAAGCTGGGGCTCGGTATCGGTGTAGGCGCGGCGTTCGCGCTGCTAAAGCTGACCGAGTACAGCCTGAAGATCGCGGCCGGCATCACGCCGCAGACCAATGCCTTCTTCGGCTATTACTTCGGTCTGACCGGGGTGCATTTCGTGCACTACGCGGCCGGCATGATCGTCCTGGCCTTGATGCTGGGCCGCGCCAGACGGGCGTCGACGGTCGATCCGGGCCTCACGAGCCTGATGATCTCCGGAGGGATCTTCTGGCACATGGTCGACCTGCTGTGGGTCTTCCTGTTTCCGATGCTGTACCTGCTCGGCCGCGTGCAGTGAACCGCGCCCTGCTGCTGGCGTGGGCGGTACTTGTCCTTGCAACGTTGCTTGGCTTCGGGACCGCCGAGTTCATGGGGCACCCGCTGGTGGCCGTCGGCGCGATCATGATCGTCGCTGGCGGGAAGGTGATCATCATCCTGCGCAGCTTCATGGAACTGGGGGAAGGACCCATCGCCTTCAAGGCCTACTTCGGTGTGTGGGTGGTCGCCTGTGTCGGCGCGATTACGGTGCTGTACGGGATCGCTCCGTAAGCTTTCCGCCAGCGCTCTGGTCCGCGGCAATTCGCTGCAGAGCTGGAGACTCTCAGGCCGGGAACGCGGCCGTCGTCAACGAACGAACAATTGGGGCGCGCGAAGTTTCGAGAGCTGTGCCCGGACCACGACGGCTCGCTTCTGAAGCTTCTTCAGACTTTTTCCGCGTGCGAACGGCCACAAGAGATTGATGAAGCCAAACGCGACCTGCGAGCGAAACCAATCGTTATCCACATCCTCGTGGACCCATAGGCTCATCAAACCCATGACATGGGCCATCAGGGCACACGCCAAGGCCGTCCGCTCCCGCTCGTTGGTCAGCAGCCCTTGCTCGAGGGCCGCGTCGAGGCTTCGCCTGTACAGGTCGAGGGCGTCCTTCAGGAAGCTCGGGTGATGCACCGGATCGGTCTGTCCCAGCACGACCTGGTAGAGCGGCCGCAACAACTGTGAATCCGCGACCAGGACGCTGACCACGTGATCCGCGGCCTCGATGGAATGCTCGATCGGATCTTCGGAGGAATACGCGAGGGCTTCCTTGGCCAGGATCCTCAAATTGCGTGTCATCAATTCGAAGAGCAGGCCTTCCTTGGAACCGAAGAAGTTGTAGGGCGTTGCGGGACTGACCTCGGCCGTGGCGGCCAATGCGCGCATCGAAAAACCGGTGCCGCCACTCTTCCGAATCAGCAGCTCCGCTGCGTCGAGCATTTGCTGGCGCCGCGCCGCGGCCTGTTTTTCCCTCAGAGACATTGGATGGAAGCGAGGTCGAAAAGGAAACGATAGGGCACGGGCCACCGGTCCGCGCGGAAGTTGGGACCCGCGATCTATTCAAGCATCTTTGCGCACGTCGGTCAGTGGCTTGACTTCCGAAGTTGAATTGCCCACGCTCAAACGATAGAGCGTGCACTACCAAACGGATAGAAGGGTCTTGTGCGGCTCAGGGGAGCGGCGACCGCTCCCGTAAAACGGTGCCCTCTGCTCCGCCACGCTTCGGATAACGGCGCCAAGTCCAGGCGCGTCGTGGTGAGGTCGATCTGCCGAAGGCGCAGCCCGCATCAACAAAAGGTTCAACGGTATCTTCGCGTCGGAGAGAGGCACTTTGGTCATCATCAGAAGTTCGGCGCTCTTCGCGTTGCTCGTGCTCCCGTGCACCGCCTGGGCGACCCTGGGCGCCTACGAGCACGGCGCGGGAATCAAGTCGCAGGGAGCGGGCGGTATCACGTACGCCTACGGCGAAGACTCGATTCCGATCTCGTACAACCCGGCGCTGACCGTATCTCTGGGAAATCGAAACGACATCGGGATCAGCCTGCTCATCCCAACGTCCTACGGGGAGTTCGAGGGCAACTCGGCAGCACCGGACGAGCGCTACAAGGCGGACGGACAGAAGCTCTACTCGATCCCGCAGGGTGGCCTCACGCGTCGCCTCAATGAACGGTGGTCGGCTGGACTGACGCTCTATTCCGCCGGGCTGGGCCCGGACTATCGCGAAAGCCCGTTCGCGCGATTCGGAGGCGCATCCCGCGTCAATCTGACCTTGGCTTCTTCAGGTGCTGCGCTGGCCCTGGCATGGCAGGCGCGCCCGCATCAGGCCTTCGGGGTGTCGATCATTCCCGGCTACCAGATGTTCCGTGCCAACGGCCTCCAGTTTCTCGGCAGCGATGCTCCAGAGACGCGAGCTTCGGCGAGGCCTGACCGGACGACCGGCCAAGGCCTTGACGGCTCGCTGACCATCGGCGGCTCGGTCGGGTGGCATGGCGAAATCGTCCCCGGTGTCGTCGGCGGCATCTCCTATCGCACGAAGACTTGGGCACAGAAACATCGCGCTTATAGAGGCCTGCTCCCCGACGGCGGCGGGATCGAGCTACCGGCGATCTGGGGAGGCGGGGTGGCCTGGACGCCGGCTCGAACCTTGACGCTCGCCGTCGACTTTCAGCGCTTCGAATACGAAGGAGAGCGAGCGTTCGGAAACCGGATCGTGAATCTGTCCGAGGGCAACCTCCTGGGTGACAAGAACGGGCCCGGCTTTGGGTTCAGGAATCAGGACGCCTATAAGTTTGGCGCTTTTTGGCGGGCGTCGGACGTCGTGACGCTTCGCGCCGGCTACATCCATGCGACGAGTCCGGCGAGGTCGTCGGAGACGTTCTTCAATCTTCTGGGCGCCATCAATACGACCACCCACTACACGGCGGGTGCTACCTGGATGTTCGGAGACTGGGAACTCTCCGGGTTCGGCTCGTATGCGCCCACCAAAAAAATCCAGGGAGAAAACTCGGTCGGCGCGGCGTTCGGAGGCGGCGAAGCCAACACCTCCTATTGGGGAATGGCATACGGGCTCTCGGTCGGCTGGGGGTTCGGGGGCCAGAAATCTGTCGGTCACTACAGTCCCGCGGCGTCACCATCCGACGGCCAGCAGTGACGCTCATCCTTTGTCGCAGGCCGCAATAACACTCAGGCCACCAACAGGAGCCATTCGATATCCATGATCAGTCAAGAACGTCAGGCGGTCCGTCTCAAGCTCGTGGAACAACATACCGCTTGCGAAAACACGCATGACCTGGACGGCATCATGGCGACGTTCGGGAACGAGCCGGTCCTTCGAGCCAACGCCGAAAACCAGGAAGGCCGCGGCGCCGTCAAGAACTTCTACGGCGAGTTTCTACACGGGTTTCCCGACCTGCGACTCGACGTCGTGGCGACGCACTGCGCGGCGGAATCCGTGGCGGTGGAAATGATGCTCAGCGGGACTCACACGGATACTTGGATGGGTGTGGCCCCCTCGGGTCGGCGCTTCGAGGTGCAGATCTGCGCTGTATATACCTTCGATGCGGATGACCGGTTGAAGGAGGAGCGGGCTTACTGGGATAACGCGCTGATAGCGCGTCAGCTCGGTCTATGAGTGGGTGTCGCCGGGTCCTCGAGCATTTCCTTTCCCGATGCAGACGCCCAGGCGCTCCAGCAAGCGCTAAGGAACGTCCCAATAACCGCCCAGATGTTGTGAGGGCAGGGGTGTGAAAGGCGCGGCGATCGTTTCGATGGGATAAATGGCGCGAATCGCAGGTTTCTCGCGAGCTTCGCGTGTTGTTTTCGGCTCATTGCCGAGCCACGTCGGAACTTCTCCCGTCAGTGCCAACAATCGTCTGCGCGCTATCCACAGATTCGACAGCGCGAAAAGGGTCAGCAGGTGGTCGATGTTCTTGGCCAAACCCTTGAAGCGCACTTTCACCAAGCCGAACTGCCGCTTGGTCACCCGGCACGGATGCTGGTCTTTTCGATGTCGGCCTCGTTGGTCGGTGTTGTCACCAACGTGTGTACCAAGCCCGAATCGGCATCCACTCCGATGTGCGCCTTCATGCCGAAAAACCGTGGTCGCCCTTCCAGCGCTCGGTCTTGCGGTTGATCCTCGGCGCATAGCCATGACACGCATGTGGCGCGGCTCGGGGCAAGGTCGCGTCCCCGAACCGGCTTTCGACAAGAACGTCCGCTTGTCAGTCGCCACCATCGAGCGATGACGCTGATAACCCGTTAGTACACCACGAAGCCCAGTTGTTCTCTCCCGAGGAGGAGCGGGTTACTGTTGTTCGCAACCCGGGCTTCCTCTTCCCCGTCGAGAGGGAACAACCTCTTCAGGCGTCGGATTTAGGCCGGCAGAAAGGGGCGAGGATCGAAATAATCCGTCCATCGCACGACCTTCCCGCCTCTCACCAGGAGAACGCCGGCAAGCGCGATGGAGGCCACCGTGCTCCCGTCTGCTTTGTTGAGATGGTCGATGCGCTCCGTAAGCACCTTGTCGCCATCCACCGCTACCGACATCAGGTCTATCCGCATGTGGTCGAGCTGATAACCATCGATGAAGCCTTGCATCATGGCGATCATCCCCGCCTTGTTCTCGGCGGTCGGCAGACCCGTGTTCTCCCAACGGCATTCCTCTGCGCAGTAGTCCTGTATGGCCTTGATCAGGCCCGCCTGCTTGCTCATGGCGTTGAAGAACTCGCGGACTGTCGCCTCTGGACTCTGACTCATGTAATCCTCCTTTATAGTTGGTTGCGGTGGTGCGGAAACGAAAATCAACCGCCAGATCGCTCACTAGCGTGGTGCTACACGACAGCCGCGTTGGTTGAGGAGCGGCTCGTAGCTGCAGCGCCGTTACGCTGGAATCTCGCGTACGAATCGTGCAGCACCTGCCTGCTGGTCTGAATGACAGAAAACTGGCGAGACCCGGTGAACATCACCTTGGGCGTGTAGCCGTAGCAGGACCGGACATGTTGCCCAAACTGCGTCGCGTCGGAATAGCCTGCATCGAGCGCGACGTCGATGAGGCGAGGGATGTCGTCGAGCCGGGTCAGCAGATTGCGCGCGCGCCTCCAGTTGCGAAAGCGGCGGAAGGTGATCCCAAGCTGCTCGTCGAACAGGTGCATGAGCCTGGACTCGGAGATGCGGGCGTTCTCGGCACAATCCGCAACGCCGACCGTCGCGCCGTCGTTCTTGACGATATGGTCAATGGCTTGTCGCAGCCGCTGATTGAGGCGCATGGAGGGGAGAGGCGCTCCGAAAAACTGCTCGTCGAACTCCGTCCAGGCGGATTGCGACTGACGAAACGCGGCCTGAAGACGGTTTTCGCTCTCTCGACGCGCTGCGGCTGTTCCCATCACACGCGAGGCCATCATCGAGCCATCGACCGACTCGGGCTCCACGATCACCATGGCAATGTCCCTATCGAGGGTCGTCACGTGATGAGGCATCCACGGCGGCACCAGCGCCAAGGTGTGGGTTTCAGGCGTGCCGCCGCACAGGGAAATGGAGAATGGACGGTGGAGCGCGACGTAGAACAACCACGCTCCCATCGCGCGCGGTGCTGGATGGCCCAAGCGTCCGCAGATCGCGATGCGTGTATCGGTCACACGCAGAATTCGCGGGAACTCCATCTGCGGCGAAGCGCCGCCCGAGGTGGGGGACATCGGCTGTTCTCCTGTCCGTGACGTGTCGCTCTGGCGACATCTCGAAACATTGGACTTGAGTCTAATGGTGTGTCGAGCACACGGCAAGACGTGGTCGCTGCTGCGAGCGTGGACCCCAATCGAGGGGTTGTGAGTGTCTCACCCTGCGATAGGCCGCCAAGCCAGTCGATGGCATGCTGAGCGCGTTTCCGCTACCCGCGTTCTCCCGTGCCCGCAGGACAACCGCTCATGACCTCTCGACGGGAACTCATCGTCGATGCCGCCGAATCGCTGATCCGCAAGCACGGTCACTGCGACTTCACGATGGCGGACTTGGCCAAGGCTGCTCATGTCAGCCGCGCAACGACCTTCAACCTGTTCCAATCGAAGATGGTCGTGCTCTACGCCCTTCTCAATCGCTCATTGGACCGCGTCAGCGACGAAGTGAAGAGGGCTTCAGAGGATCCTGATCCGTATCTGCAGGTGATGCGCTCGGCTCAGGAAGTGGCTCGTCTCTTTGTGGATGACAGCGCGTTCTACCGTACGCTTTACCCAGTGCTGCTCGGCGTCAGTGACCCTGTAAATCGTCCAGCGTTCATGAAGCGGGCAATGACTTACTGGATGCGATCACTCCAGGGTCTCAGCGACCGCAAGCTCTTCACCGATGCGATTTCGAGAGAGGAACTGGCGCTGGGCTTGATGTCCATGTACCTGGGGGTGTTGGGGCTGTGGGTGCACGGAGAGATCGACGACCAGGAGTTCATCTCCAGAGGGGCATTCTGTGCGTTGTCCCTGACACTCGCAGTGGCGCCCGCCAAAGACAGGACCCACGTCACGACGCTCATGACGAAATGCCGAAAGGGGCATTGGAAAACTCCGCTGATCGGCGCCAGCAAAGGCAACTCGCCGCGCTGACGAGCGCCATCCTCAGTCCGGAAAGGATGGAGTCCGTTTTTGCTTGAACGCGGCCGTGGCTTCGCTTACGTCCTGCGAGCGCAGCATCGACGCATTCCAGGCAGCGGTGTATTGCAGGCTGTCCGCCACCGTGTGGTCGCGGGCGAACAACAGGTTGTGCTTGATCCCTCGAACCGCCAGCGGCGATTTCGTCGCGATCTTCCGCGCCAAGGCCTCGGCGCCGGCCCACAGGGCATCTTCCGTTTCGAACACGCTCCCGACCAGGCCGATGGCGGTCGCCATCGACGCGTCGAGTACGTCGGCCGTATAGGTCAGCTCACTGAGCTTGGAAAGACCGATCACGTGTCGCAGGCGCTGCAGCGTTCCCACGTCCGGGACGATCGCCAGGTCGACTTCCTTGATGCAGAAGCGCGCGCTGCTCGAGGCGCACCGCAGGTCGCAGGCAGCGATGATGTCGACGCCGCCACCGAAGCAGGCGCCGTGGACAGCCGCGATGATGGGCACCCGGATCTGCTCGAGGCTGTTGATGCCTTGCTGGGCAGAGCGGACGAAGCGAAAGATCGCTTCGCTCCCACGCCCCTGGCACGCCTGTTCTTGAGCCATCTCCTGGAGATGGCCGAAGACGTCGAGATCCAGCCCCGCGCAGAAGTTCTTGCCCGCGCCGCAGAGGATGACGGCCCGGACCTGCGCTTGGGAGTCGATCCAGGCTGCTGCGCGCGGCAACTCCTCCCACATCAGCAGGCTCATTGCGTTGGCCTTGTCGGGCCGGTTGAGCTTGAGCCACGCGATGCTGCCTTCAAAGTGGACGCTGAGGGTCTTGAATTCCATGGTGGGACTCGTCAGGCAGGCGTCAAGCCGTCGCCGCTCCGTCCACGCAGATCTCCGATCCCGTCATGTAGGCCGCCTGATCGGACGCGACGAAGCAGGTGACATTCGCGACTTCTTCGGCGGTGCCGAGCCGTCCGACCGGGACGTAGCTCGCCACGACTGCCTTGACCTCATCGGGCAGCATGTCGAGCATCGGCGTGTCGATGCTGCCCGGGCATACGCAGTTGACGCGAATGTTCTCCTTCGCGAGTTCAAGCGCTGCAGCCCGGGTCATTCCGCGGATCGCCCACTTGCTGGTTCCATACGCCCACATGCCCGGCACGGCGCGCATGCCGGTGGGCGAGCTGAGGTTGATGATGCAACCCTTTCCCGCCTTGCGGAAAGTCGGCAGAACCGCGCGCATGCCATTGAAAGTCCCGCGCTGATTCACCTCGAAGATCGCCTGGAAGATCTCGTCCGTCGTCTCCGCCAGAGTGGCGAGCCGCAGGATTCCCGCGTTGTTGACCAGCACGTCCAGCTTGCCGAAGGTCGCGATGGCCTGGTCGATCGCGCGGTCCCACTCAGTGGGCGATCGAACGTCGAGCCGGACGAACTTCGCACGCTCGCAGCCGATCTCCGAAGCCACGCTTTCGGCACCCTCGTCGATGTCGGCGAGAATCACTCGCGCGCCCTCTTGCGCCATGCGTCGGGCGGTAGCGGCGCCCATGCCTTTCGCAGCGCCGGTGATCATCACGACCTTGTCCGTCAGCAACGCCATGTCGTCGTCCGTCAGCGAGTGGTGTGGATCACGACGCGTCCGGTCGTTTCGCGGCGATCGAAGCGATCGATCGCGCTCGCAAGTTCCGAGAATCCGACCTCCAGGCCCACGACTGGACGGATGCGGCCGGCCTCGAAAAGATCGAGCAACTTGCGATGAATTTCCTCGCCCAGGGACCGCGGCGGCATGTTGAAATTGACCGCCGGGTAGGCAACGCTCGACACGCCATCGCTGGCTGCCACCGGCTTGTCGTCCACGTACGTCATCAGCACGCCGACCATCGAGAAATTGCCGAAGATCAGCTGGCGCAGCAGGACCGGGCGCTCGTCCTCCTGCTGGATGCCGGATGAAAAGCCCATGATCAAGTGACGGGCGCCGTAGTTCAGACATCTCCATGTCTGCTCCAGGACATCGCCACCGATGGAGTCCATGGCGACGTCGACCTTGTGGCCTGTCTTCAGAATCTCCTCGACGAAGTTCTGCGTGCGATAGTTGATCGTCTGCTGCGCGCCGAGTTCACGGCAGAGCTTCAACTTGTCATCCGATCCCGCCGTCGCAATCACGCGCGCGCCTGCGTAGTGGGCGAGCTGGATGGCGGCAACGCCCACGCCGCCGGCTCCTGCATGGATCAGGGCCGTCTCGCCCATCTTCAGATGGCCTCGGGTGAACAGGCACAGCCACGCCAGATGGAACGGCCAGAAC
>Ga0187844_10001446_pt1 | contig 18098 bp, 19 predicted proteins | sample SpaLakP09_SKY_50_FD_134517 | JGI IMG/M metagenome (GOLD analysis project Ga0187844, IMG submission 134517) | Oligotrophic lake water microbial communities from Sparkling Lake, Wisconsin, USA - SP09_SKY_50 | ecosystem: Environmental > Aquatic > Freshwater > Lake | place: USA: Sparkling Lake...
GTTTTTGCTTGTTGCAGTGTATCGGGCTTGCCCACAAGCCCAGCGCACGTTCGGTAAGACGCTTTTTGCGCACTCTGTTGTGCGCCTACCCAAGGCGCAGGCAGTGGGCAATGGCTGGCAGGTACCCCTTCTACAATGCGCCGCACTGAGCCTGCCATCCGAGCTTACACAAAAAAACTCAAGCAACTTCACCGCATGCAACTTTCCCCCACCATTTTCAAAGCCTACGACATTCGGGGCATCGTGCCATCCACCGTGGATGCCGAAATGGCGCGCGCGCTAGGGCGCGCTTTTGGCACCCTGGCCATGCGCCAGGGAGAGCGCACGGTAGCCGTAGGGCGTGACGGACGCCTGAGCGGGCCGCTGCTGGCTGGCGCATTAATGCAGGGCTTGCAGGATGTGGGCGTACAAGTCATCGATATCGGCCCCGCCACCACGCCCATGCTGTACTTTGCCGCCTGCACCTTGTGCAACAGCGGTATTCAGGTTACGGGTAGCCACAACCCACGTGATTACAACGGCTTCAAAATGGTCCTGGGCAGCAAGGCGATTTACGGCGAGGAAATCCAGTCCCTGCGCCGCATCATGGAAGACGAAAGCTGGGATTTGCAAGCCGGTGGAACGTGCACCCAGGCCGACGTTTTGCCCAACTATCGCGAACGTATCGTCGGTGACATCCACTTGGCGCGTCCCCTCAAAATCGTGGTGGATTCGGGCAATGGCATCGCCGGGGCCAGCGCGCCGGGCATTTTGCGCGCTATCGGCTGTGAGGTGACCGAGTTGTACAGCGAGGTCGATGGTAATTTTCCCAACCACCACCCGGACCCGAGCAAGCCCGAAAATCTGCGCGACCTGATCGCCGCCTTGCAGGCCGGTGACGCCGAGCTGGGTCTGGCCTTTGATGGCGACGGCGACCGCCTGGGCATTGTGACGCGCGACGGCAGCAATATTTTCCCGGACCGGCAAATGATGTTATTCGCGCAGGACGTGCTGTCGCGCGTGCCGGGCGCTACGATTTTGTTTGATGTGAAATGTTCGCAACGCTTGGCTCCGGCCATAGCGGCAGCAGGCGGCGTACCGTTGATGTTCAAGACCGGCCACTCTTTGATCAAGGCCAAAATGCGCGAGATCGGTTCGCCCTTGGGCGGCGAGATGAGCGGGCATATATTTTTCAAAGAGCGCTGGTTTGGTTTTGACGACGGCACCTATGCGGGATGCCGTTTGCTGGAAATCGTCAGCCGTGTTGCCGACTCCAATGCTTTGTTGCACGCCTTGCCCACCAGCTGTTCTACGCCCGAGCTCAATGTGCCTTGCCAAGAAGGCGAAGCGCACGCCGTGGTGGAGCGCTTGGTAGCGGCGGCAAATTTTTCCGCCCCAGCGGTATGCACCACTATCGACGGTTTGCGCGTGGATTGGCCCGATGGTTTTGGCCTGGTGCGTGCCTCCAACACCACGCCAGTGCTGGTACTGCGCTTTGAGGGCCATGATGCGCAGGCGCTGGCGCGCATTCAAGACGCCATGATGGTTTTGTTGCGCAGTGTCAAGCCCGATGCGCGGTTTGAAGAGGCTGCGCATTGAAACCGACTGCCTGGCTCCATGCGTATCTTGATCGTTAAGCTTTCCTCTTTGGGGGATGTCATTCAGACCATGGCGGTGGTACCTGACCTCTTGGCGGTTTTTTCAACTGCAGAGATCGATTGGGTCGTGGAAGAAGCGTTTGCGCCCCTAGTGTCTTTGGTAAGCGGTGTGCGCGCTGTCATACCGATTGGACAAAGGCGTTGGCGCAAGTCTTTTTTTAGCGCACCGACCCTTGCAGAACGCCGCCAATTCCAGGCTCGATTGCGCCAGGATGCCTATGACGCTGTGATTGACTTCCAAGGGTTGGTCAAATCAGCCTGGGTGGCCCGTGCAGCCCGCCTGCAGCCCGGCGGTTTTAGCGCGACCTATGCCAATGGGAGTGATGCCTGTTCTTATGAGTGGCCAGTGCGCTACCTTCTGCAGCGCAGTGTGTCTATGCCCCAGCGCATCCATGCGGTAGCGCGTTACCGCCTGCTGGCGGCGCGGGCATTGGCTTACAGCGCAGAGGCCCTACTGCACATGCCGGCGCGTTGCAACTGGAATTTTGATCTGCGAACGGTCACACCCAAGGGTCCGCCCGAGGTGGTGTTGGCGCACGGCACCACGCGTTCGGATAACGAGTGGCCCGACGACTATTGGCTCGCTGTAGCGCAAAAATTGATCGCTTCCGGATTTTCTGTGGGCTTGCCGCACGCCGGGGCGCGGGAGTTGGCGCGGGTAAAGGCGCTTGCGGTTCAGTTGGGCCCTATGGCTTGCGTTTGGCCGACACAAAGCCTGGACGCGCTGGCCCGTCGAATGGCTGCCAGCGCGGGTGTGATTGGCGTTGATTCTGGCCTCAGTCATTTGGCTGTGGCGCTTGACTTGCCGCATGTACAAATCTTTAGCCAGGACCGCGCCTGGCGCGCCGGGCCCTTGGGATGCGACTACCAACGGGTGGCCGGCGGTGCACAGGCACCCGACGTGGCCCAGGTGTGGGATGCCTGGCAAGCAGTCATTGCCGCACCCCATGGGGGCCCGGTGCGCCCATGAACAATTCCCAAACCAAGCTGCCGGCCCCGCTTCCCGTCTCCTCGCTGCAAAGCATGGTGCATCTGGTGTACAGCGGCTTGACAGTCTTGTTACAGCCCGCACTGCGCTGGAAGCTGCGCCGCCGGGCGCGCAGCGAGCCGGCGTATGCGCAGCGCGTGGAACAGCGTTTCGGGCACTACGGCACTGCGGCCTTGCAAGCGGGTCCTGTGTTGTGGGTGCATTCGGTGTCCCTCGGTGAAACCCGCGCTATCGGGGCATTGATTGACTTATTGCGTGCCCAATGGCCTGGTATGCGCTTATTACTCACCCATGGCACGGCCACTGGGCTGGATGCTGGCGCTGACTTGCTGCAAGCAGGCGATTTGCAAGTTTGGCAGCCCTGGGACACGCCGAGCGCAACGCGTAGTTTTGTGCAGCACTTCAGGCCGCGCCTGGGCTTGCTGGTGGATACAGAAATCTGGCCCAATCTCGTGCGCGCTTGCGCCCAGGCCGGCGTGCCGCTGTGCCTGGTCAATGCGCGCTTGAGCGCGCACTCCTTGCAGCGCGCCCAGCGCTTGCATTGGCTGGCCGAACCGGCTTACCAAAGCCTGGCCGGTGTCTGGCCGCAGGACGAGGACCAGGCCATGCGTTTTCGCGCGTTGGGGGTCAAGCCCCATGCACCGACCGGCAATATCAAATTTGACAGGGAGCCCGACTTGGCTTTATGGGGTCAGGGCCAAGCGGTCCGCCAGGCGCAGTTGCGCCCGGTATTGATGCTGGCCGTAAGCCGCGAAGGCGAAGAGCAGATGTGGCTCGATGCCATGCGCCAAGCGCAGGCAAACGGGCTGGGTATGGACCGGGTGCAGTGGGTGATCGTGCCACGCCATCCGCAGCGATTTGACGCGGTAGCCGACTTATTGCAGTCGGCGGGCTTGTCGGTGGCACGCCGATCGGTCGCGGGTGCCCAATTTTCTGCCGCTGACGTTTGGTTGGGCGATACGCTGGGCGAGATGGCGTTTTATTATGGGCTGGCCGATGTGGCCTTGCTGGGCGGCAGCTTTGCGCCGCTAGGCGGGCAAAACCTGATTGAGGCTGCTGCCTGCCGTTGCCCGGTGGTCATGGGTCCGCATACCTTTAATTTCGCCCAAGCCGCCGAGATGGCCCAGGAGGCGGGTGCCGCTTTGGTGCGGCCAGACATGGCATCGGCCATGCATGCGGCGATGCAATTACTGGGCGACCCGGTAGCCTTGGAAGCGGCCAGCAGCGCCGCCTGGGCCTTTGCGCAGACCCACAGGGGTGCGGCACTGCGCTTAAGCCGCGCCTTGGATGTACTGTGGCGTCAGGACCTTGCCGTTTAGCGCTTAGCGCAGCAGAGCGTTGATCGCTTGTAGATCAGCGGCCTTCAGGATGCCGCTGGCTTGGCGTAGCTTGAGGTTACCCACCAGCACGTCATAGCGCGCTTTAGATAGCTTGGCTTTGGTGTCATACAGCTGGCTTTGGGAATTGAGCACGTCGATGTTGATGCGTACACCCACCTGGTAGCCGAGCTTGTTGGCATCGAGCGCGCTTTGGCTGGAGATAGCCGCTGCCTGGTAGGCCCGCACCTGTCCGAGTGCCGAATCCACGCCCATAAACGCTGCACGGGTGCTCTGCGCCACATTGCGTTGCGCTGCTTCCAGATCCGCGCGCGCCTTATCTTCTAAAGACAAGGTTTCTTTGACGCGATTTTGAATTGCGTAGCCGGAAAACAATGGCATATTGATGTTGAAACCCAGCGTATAGGCATTGGAGCCCCCAAACAGCGACGAGGCCACACTGCCATTGTTGGTTGTGGCTTGGTAGCGGGCCACCAGATCCACCGTAGGCATATTGGCTGCATTGGCCTTCTGGGTTTCCAGCCGGGCCACTTCCAGCGCGAGATTGAGCTGACGGATGACGGGGTGCTCGGTTTGACCGATGGTCAGCCATTCGTTCATATCCGCGGGCGAGAACTGGGAAAGATTGAAATCTGGCGCAACCGCCAGCGGCTTGACATCGGACTTGCCCACTAGCTGCGCCAGCGCCAATGTCTTGACACGCAAATCATTTTCTGCGGCGATCTCTTGGGCCAGCACCAAGTCAAAGCGGGCTTGCGCTTCGCGCGCGTCGGTAATCGTGGAAGTGCCGACTTCAAAGTTGCGTTTGGCGGCAGCCAGTTGTTCTTGCACGGCCACTTTCTGGGCTTTTACAAACTCTAGGCTGTCAGAAGATGCCAGCACATCAAAGTAGGCCTGGCTCAGGCGCAAGATAAGTTCTTGCTCGGCAGTTTGCAGGGCGCTGGCGGCTTGTTGTACCGCTTTGCGGCTTTGCGCATAGCTGGCGTCGTCCGCTGGCCGGTACAAGCCTTGGCTGGCGTCTAGCGTCATGGAGTTATTGCTAAAGCCGCGGTCCGCTTGCGCCAGGCCGGCGCTCCAGGTGGCATTGATGCCGACCTTGGGCAAGACCAAGGCCAAAGCCTGATCCGCTTTGTACAGGTTGGCGTCGTTTTGCGCTTTGGCCGATTGGTAGCTGGCATCAAAGTCGCGCGCGGCGGCATACAAGTCCACCAGGCTTTGGGCCTGCGCGGCCGGTGCCATGCCGATCGCCATCAGTAGTACTACATGGCGTAAACGCGAGGGGTGGATGGTTTTTTTCATGGGCAGTTTCTCGGTCGTTAAATAGATGTTGTTGGGGCCGGATAGTGTTCGTGAACGAAGAAAGTCTTTACGTCAATAACGCGCAATAGTGCTATCGACCTGCGCGGACCAGGCGTCGATGCCGCCTTCGATATTGACCACATGGCCAAAACCGTTGCTGACCAGAAAGCGGGCCACCTGCATGCTGCGCATGCCATGGTGGCACAGGCAGGCAATGGCTTGGTCTGGGTCGAGTTCTGCAAGCCGCGCTGGTATATGCGCCATGGGGATGGCGAGGACGCGAAAGTCAGGGCCACGCTCCAGCTGTGCCCAGTTCAGTTCATAGGGTTCGCGCACATCAAGCAACACTGGCGCGTCCATAGGGTGCGATAGCGCGACAGCCGACAACCAAGCGGCGAAATCAGCGGGTCGGACCTGTGCAATCATGCTGGGGTAGCTAGTGCTTTAGAAGTGGAACTGCGAATGTTCGGCAAATCCGTTCAGACGCGGTGCGTTGGCGTCCCAGGGTGTGGTGCTGCGCAGTGCGGTCTCGCTCACACGGGTAATCAGCTGCGCCGACATGATGGGCTCATCGCCCACAATGGCGATCAGGCGGCCGCCCACGGCCAGCAGATCGAGCAAATGTTGCGGCACCTGGGGCACCGAGCCGCTGAGCACGATGGCGTCAAATTTCCCTAAGCCCAAGGCTTGTGAGCCATCAGCAACCCGTACTTCGACCTGATGTAGGCCGGCTTTTTGTAGCTTGGTGCCCGCTATGGCGGCCAGTTCTGGGATGCGCTCCAGGCTTAGCACGCTGTGCGCGCGGCGCCCTAGCAGCGCTGCCATGTAGCCCGAGCCGGTGCCGATTTCAAGCGCCTTCTCATGGGGCTGGATTTGCAAGTCTTGCAGCATGCGCGCTTCTAGGCGCGGTGCCAGCATGCACTGGCCGTGGCCCAACGGTATCTCCAGGTCAGCAAAGGCCAGGGCCTGGTGCGCCAAGGGCACAAACTCTTCACGCCGCACATCGGCCAGCAAGTTCAGAACGTCGGCATCGAGCACGTTCCAGGGTCTGATTTGCTGCTCGATCATGTTGAAGCGGGCTTGGGCGATGTTGACAAGGTTCATAGCAATACTTTCGAGTGCGCAACTCAGACGATCCCGATTTTACCGGCGACTTGTGACGGCGCCGGTAGGGTTGGGGCCGGTAGCCCGAAGAGTCGGCGCATCCATTGACCTAGGTCGTCCAAATAGCAATACACCACCGGCACCACAACTAGCGTTAGCAGGGACGATGTAATCACGCCACCGATCACCGCCTGGCCCATGGGCGCGCGCATTTCTGAGCCTTCAGAAAGCGCAAAGGCCAGCGGCACCATGCCAAAAATCATGGCCAACGTCGTCATCAAAATCGGGCGCAGGCGCACTTTGGCGGCCATCAGCAAGGCCGCATTACGGTCTAAGCCTGGTACCGTGCGCCCCTGGGCGTCCGTCGAGCCATCGCGCGCCCGGATGGCAAAGTCCACCAGCAAAATTGCATTTTTGGTGACCAGGCCCATCAGCATCAGCACGCCTATGATGGAGAACATGGACAGGGTGGAGCGAAAGACCATCAGCGCCAGCACCACGCCGATTAGGGTCAGCGGCAAGGCCGTCATCAGCGCCAGCGGTTGCAAAAAGCTTTTGAACTGGCTGGCCAAAATCATGTAAATAAACACAATGCCCAGCGCCAGCGCCGACACGGCATAGCCAAAGGAGTCGGCCATGTCTTTGGTCGATCCGCTGAACTGCGTGCTGTAGCCTGGCGGCATGCCGATGCCGTCCATCACTTTCTTGATGTCTTTGGATACCTCTCCGGCTGAGCGGCCGCTCACATTGGCATTGATCGACACCTCGCGCAGCAAATCGCGCCGATTGATTTGGTTGGATGTCCGCGTCTCCACCAATTTGGCGACCTGGTTCAAGCGCACGATGCGCCCCGATCCATCGGCATTGCTGCCCATCGCCAAGGGCATACGTTCCAGGTCCGTGGCGCTGTCGCGCGCGGCGGGGTTGAGTCGCACATTGACGTCATAGGTCTGGTCGTCACTGGCGCGCCAATTGCCCACGGTTTGACCGGCTACCAAGGTGCGCAGGCTGTTGCCGATCTGGGCCAGGGAGAGGCCTAAGTCAGAGGCTGCGTCGCGGTTCACTTCTAATTCCAGCGTGGGCTTGTTGGGCTTCATGCTGGAGTCCAGATCTACCAAGCCGGGAATTGCGCGCAGCTGGGGTAAGGCGCTTTGGGCAATACGCTCCAAGGTCTGGATATCGCTGCCGAGCACCGAAAACGTGATTTGTTTGCTGCCCCCCACCGAATCGAACAAGCCGATATGGGTGACGGTAATACCCGGTACATGGGACAGGCGTTCGCGCAAAATCGTAGATATTTCTTCGATACCGCGTTTGCGCGCTTTGCGGTCCACCAAGCGGATGTAAATACTGGCATACATTTTTCCCTGCGCGTTACCGGTATTGATGGTGGTCAGCGTGTAGCGCACTTCGGGAAATTCACGCACGATGGCTTCGACCTGTTTGGCGCGCGCCTCGGTCACTTCCAAGGATGAGCCTACCGGCGTATGAAAGTTGACCGTGGTTTCCGAAAAGTCTGACTTCGGCACAAACTCTGTGCCCAGCAGTGGCACCATGAATACGCTAGCGATAAAAATGCCAATAGCCAGCAAGACAGTAACCAGTTTGTGGCCCAGCGCCCAGCTCAAAATGCGTTGGTACACATCAACCAGGTAATTTGTGCCACGGTCAAACCAGCCGGTGACGCGGCCTATGGTTTTGTCATACCAGTTCGCGGGCCCACTGTGTTTGCCATGGCTTTGGACACTAGGGTCGTGCCAAACGCTGGAGAGCATAGGGTCCAGTGTGAAGCTCACAAACATGGAGATCAGCACCGCCACCACAATCGTCAGGCCAAATTCGTGGAAAAACTTGCCGATGATGCCGGCCATAAAACCAATGGGTAAAAAAACCGCCACGATAGACAAGGTGGTCGCCAGCACCGCCAGCCCGATTTCTTGCGTGCCGTCCATCGCGGCTTGATATGGCGTCTTGCCCATTTGAATATGGCGCACTATGTTTTCGCGTACCACGATGGCATCGTCAATCAGCAAACCTACGCACAGGCTAAGCGCCATCATGCTGATCATATTGATGGTAAAGCCCAGCATGTACATGAACAAAAACGTACCGATCAAGGCAATCGGCAGCGTCAGGCCGGTGATGATGGTCGAGCGCCAGGAGTTAAGAAACAAAAACACAATCAATACGGTGAGCACCGCACCTTCGATCAGTGTGCGGTTGACGTTGTCGACGGACACACGGATCTGACGCGAGCCATCGGTAATCGTTTCCAGCCGGATGCCCGGCGGCAATTGTTTGCGCACTTCGACCAGGGTTTTTTCCAAACCGTCCACCACGCCAATCGTGTTCTCGTCCTGGGATTTTTGTACCGACAATAGCAAGGTGCGCTGCCCGTTGTACAGGGCCAGGTTTTCAACCTCCTGCGCGCCATCTTTGAGTTGGGCAATTTGGCTGACACGTACCGGCGCCCCGTTTTTACGGGCGACGATGATGGTGCCAAAGTCCGCAGGCCTTTGTATGCGGCCTGAGACCTGAATCACCCGCTCCTGCTCCAAGGATCGGATGCTGCCCAGGGGCAAGTCCTGGTTTTCATTGCGCACGGCCGAGACCACCTGGTCGGGCGTAATGCCCAGCGACTCCATGGCCTGCGGGTTGAGGTAAATGTTGATCTCGCGTTTGGTACCACCCACCACGCTGGCTGATCCCACACCCGGCACATTTTCCAGGCGCTTTTTAAACACCTGCTCAGCCCAATTGGTCAACTCCACAGCGCTGAGCGCAGGGCCTTTGCCATCGGACAAAACCGCTACCGACCAAACCGCCTTGGCCGAGGGGTCAAAGCGCAGAACCCGCGACTCTTTCACTTCGGTTCGCAACAAGGGTTTGACGGATGCAACTTTCTCGCGTACGTCGTCTGCGGCTTTACGACCATCCATGGTCAGGTCAAAGCTGATGATGACCACCGACTGACCTTCGTAGCTGCGCGAAGTGAGGGAACTGATGCCAGCAATCGAGTTGACCGCCTCTTCCAGTTTTTTGGAAACTTCGCTCTCCACAATCTCGGGCGCAGCGCCTGGGTAATCGGTAATCACCACAACCGTGGGGAAGTCAATGTTGGGAAACTGATCGACCTTGAGCCTGTTCATAGAGAACAGGCCCAGCACCACCAACGCGACCATCATCATGGTGGCCAACACCGGGTTGTTCAGGCTGACGCGGGTAAACCACATAAATTATTTGCCCGCTTCGTTCACGGTGACTGGCGTACCCGCCAACAAGGCGCCCACGCTGCCCAGCAACGCGCGCGTGCCCGGCGCTAAGCCGATCACTTCGACCATGGTCTGCCCCTGGTAGTCACCGATGAAGCCGGTTACCACGGCTTGATGCTCCACTTTGCCGTCCACGATGGTTTGGGCATAGGTCACCGGCTTGTCGGTGCGCACCGCACTCAAGGGAAGCGCCGGGCCGGTGCGGCTGCCGGTGGACAAATGGCCTTGCACAAACAGCCCTTGGCGCAGTTGTGCATGGGGCGAAAGTGCAAGGTACACGACCACCGCGCGGCTACCAGCGGTCGCAATGGGGTTGACCCGAACCAACCTTGCGGCCACAGTGTCAATGCTGCCGTCGATGCTCACCTGGGCGACTTGGCCAATCCGAACCCGGGTCGCATCTTCGGCGCTCAGGCTGGCTTCCATTTCTAATTGCGCCAGGTCCACAATCTCCACCACACGCGCATCAGTGGCAACCCGCTCCCCGTTTTGCGCCAGGCGTTGTGACACCTGGCCGGTAATAGGAGCGCGCATGACCGCGTCGTCCAAAGATTTTTGCAGTACATCCACGCCCGATTGCGCCGCTTGGTAACTGGCCTGGCTGGCCGCCAGGTTGGAGGCAGACATCTCCAGTGCGGTTTTGGAAATAAATCCCTGGTCTACCAGCGAGCGGTTGTTGTCATAAGTGCGCTGCGCAATATCAACCTGTGCCTTGGCCGATTGGGCTTGTTGTTGTGCCTGGCGCAGGCGCGCCTGGTATTCGGTACTGTCCACGCGTGCAATCACCTGCCCGGCTTTGACGTAGTCGCCCTCGCGCACCAGCAGGTCTTGTAATTCACCGGCCACGCGGGCCTTCACAAAAGCCGAATTGACCGCTTTGACCGGCCCGGAGATTTGCAGCACTTGCACCAGCGCAATGGTTTGCACACTGACCAAGTCGCTGGCGGCCAGGGCCACCACGGGCAGGGACTTAGCCGCCGCACTGGCAGCCGATGCGGGATTGGCCGCTGCGCTAGCGGCGGTGTTTGCGGTCGCGCTGCTCTTAACACGTTGCCATTGAAACGCTCCGCCGCCTGCAACAAGCGCCAACACCAAAAATATCCAGGTTAATTTCGATTTCATAAGGCTTTTTTATCAAGTACGGGGTGCGTAGGCTCACGCAGCAACACCCCGCTGAGGTGGGTATCAATCAAGGCATCCAAATAGGCCAGCGGTTGTAGAGGGCTTATTTGCGAAGGGCTCAAGGCCGGCGCGTGGCGCCACAAGGCCAAAAATAGTATCGAAGACAGCAGCGTCAAGGGACCATAAGTGGGGTCAATGGGCCGAAATTCGCCCCGCTTCACACCGCGCGCGTGCACGCGCGCAATCAACTCACGCGCCGGATCAATGACCTCCTCGCGGTAAAAAGCGGCTAACTCAGGAAATTGCTGCCCCTCGCTGAGCATCAGCTTGGCAATGCCGCTGCTTTGGCTGGCGTCTGCCTGCTGCCACCAGGCATGCAAAAAAGTGCGCATCAGTCGGTCGGTCGGGCCCTCGAAGGCGTCAATAGCCGCATGAAACTGGGACAGTTGGCCCACGATCTTGTCCCGTACCACCGCTTTGAACAATTCTTCTTTGCTGCTGAAATACAGGAACAAAGTACCCTTGGATACCCCGGCCATCCGGGCCACGTCTTCCACCTTGGTAGCGGCAAAGCCCTTTTCCACAAACAAGGCCAGCGCGGCTTGCAACAGTTCGCCAGGACGCGCTTCCTTGCGGCGCTCGCGCTTGACCGGCATGGGACAGGTAGGTTGGAATAAGTTTTTGATCAACTGCATTTTTACTGACCAGTTGGTTAGTAGTGTAACGCCTGAATGCGTGCGCTAGCGTGCATGCGCTTGCACTGGCTTCTCATCCCCAGGCAGAGCGTCGCCGTTTTGCCCCTGCGCACCCTGGGCTAGTCCGTGTCGACACGCAAGCGCCTTATGCTCGGGGTTTTGACCTTTCGGTCTTGACCTAGGAGATATAGCGCATGGGCTCAGCCACACAAACCCTGGTCTTGGGGGGAGGATGTTTTTGGTGCACCGAATCGGTTTTTTTGCAGGTACGTGGGCTCACGCAGGTGGAGTCCGGCTACAGCAACGGGCAGGCATCCCAGCCAACTTACGAGATGGTCTGTAGCGGTACCAGCGGCCACAACGAGGTGGTACGCCTGGCGTTTGACCCGCAGCAAATCAGTTTGACCGAGTTACTGGAAATCTTTTTTCTGATCCACGACCCGACGACACTTAACCGCCAGGGCCATGACGTGGGTACCCAGTACCGCAGCGCTATTTACTGCACTACGCCCGAGCAACTGCAAGCGGCCCAGGCTATGGTGCAATCCTTGGATGCGTCCGGCGACTTTGACAAACCCATCGTCACCGAGGTGCAGATGTTGTCCAACTACGCCCGCGCCGAGGAATACCACCAAAACTTTTTTGCCAAGAACCCGGGCCAGGGCTACTGTCTGGCCGTGGCTGCGCCTAAAGTGGCCAAGTTCAAAAAGACGTTTGCGCGTCTGGCCAAGCCCTGATATTGCAATTCCCGGCTCGCCAGATTTGTATGATTCAGACGCAGCAATTGCAATTTGCCTATGGGGAGGGCCAGCCTTTGGTATTCCCGGATGTGGCGGTGCCGCACGGCGGCCTTGTCTTGCTCAGTGGCCTCTCGGGCAGCGGCAAATCGACCTGGCTTGCATTGCTGGCCGCGCTGGTCAAACCGCAGCAAGGCGCGCTCACGGTGGCGGGGCAAGACTTGCGGGCATTGTCCGGCCGCAGTGCCGATGCCTGGCGCGCGCGCAACATCGGATTTTTGCCGCAAAAGCTGTATTTGAGCGCCGCCTTGACGGTGCAGCACAACCTGGAACTGGCTTATTGGGCGGCAGGCTTGCCGGTCGATAGGCCGCGGGTGCGGCAGGTCTTGGCCCAGCTAGGCGTGGCGCAATGGGCCCAGCGGCTTGCGTCGCAATTGTCTGGCGGACAAGCGCAGCGCGTAGCACTCGCGCGGGCCGTGTTGATGCAGCCCCGACTGATCCTGGCCGACGAACCCACTGCCAGCTTGGACGATGCCGCAGCGCAGGGCGCTGTACAAATGCTGCTGAGTGCTGCAAAGGAGCACAGCGCCACCTTGGTCATCGCCACGCATGATGCGCGCGTCGCGCAGGCTTTGGTGGCCTGCACGGCTGTGGCGCCGATCTTGCTGCATCTGTCTCCCGCATGGCCCACAAGCGCACTGAGCCCTGCAACCGGGCGCTTGCAGGTATGAGCACGCTGGCCTATGCCTGGCGCTATGTGTGGGCGCGCCCGATGGCGGCACTGCTCAATGTCTTGCTGCTGAGTTTGGGTCTGGGATCGATGACGTTTTTATTGCTGGTGTCGCACCATGTCGAGCGTGCTTTTGATCGCGATCTGGCCGGCATTGACGTGGTAGTAGGCGCCAAAGGCAGCCCTATGCAATTGATTTTGTCCGGCGTGCTGCACCTGGACGTACCGCCGGGTAACGTTCCCATGGCAGCGGTCAACGCGCTCAAGGCAAACCCCCTGGTCGCACAAGTTATCCCGATCAGCCTGGGCGACAACTTGCAGGGCTATCGCATTGTGGGCACCTCTTTGTCTTACCTGAGCCATTACCAAGCCACTCTGGCGCAAGGACGCGTGTGGGATGCGCCCATGCAGGTGGTGCTAGGCGCCACCGTGGCGCGCACTTTAGGCTTGCAATTAGGTCAAAAATTTGCAGGCGCCCATGGCTTGGGCGCAGGCGGCCATGCCCATGGCGACCATGCCTTTACCGTGGTCGGTGTGCTGGCGCCGCATGGCGGCGTCATCGACCGCCTGGTCATCACCGACAGCGCCTCGGTGTGGAAAGTGCATGAAGATGCCCATGCGCTGGACGACCAAGACCGCCTGGCGCTGGAAGATGAACGTGAGGTCACTATGGCCTTGGTGCGTTACACCAGCCCGCTGGCGGCCGTCACCTTCCCGCGCTGGGTGAACACCACGACCGAAATGCAAGCTGCCGCACCGGCGCTTGAAGTGACACGGCTATTGCATATGCTGGGCCTGGGCACCGATGTATTGCGCGCCTTTGCAGGCATGCTCTTGTTCACCGCTGGCCTGAGTGTGTTTATTGCTTTGTGGAATGCAGTGCGCGAGCGCCGTGGCGACTTGGCTCTGCTGCGCATGTTGGGCGCACCGGCCAGCCGGATCGGCCTTTTGTTGATGACAGAGGCACTCTGGCTAGCCTTGGTTTCTGCGCTGTGCGGCTTGGCCTTGGGCCAGGCTTTTGTTCTGGGCTTGGGCTGGGTACTGGGTCTTGAAAGCCAGCTGATGGCTACCGGCTTGCTGTGGCCGCCGACTTTGTGGGTAGTACCTGTGCTGGCGGTGCTGGTGGCGCTTGGCGCTGCTTTGCTGCCGGTGTGGCAGGCTTACCAAAGTGATGTTTTGCAACTACTTCAAACTAAGGAATAGACCATGAGAAAAGTTTTATTTTGTACCCTGGCTTTATGCTGCATGCAGGCTTTTGCTGCTGATAAACACGGCGACAAAGAACGCCAGGAGGATGTTGCCCGCCACCGTGCGATGGCAGCGGCCCACGAAGGCGCGGCCAAATGTTTGGAGGCTGGCAAAAAGGAAAGTGCTTGCGAGGCGGAGTTGCAAGCCGCATGCAAAGGGCTGGCGATAGGCAAAATGTGTGGCATGAAGCACCAGCACTAAAGTTTTTATATTTTTTGGTAGGTGCCTTGTTCAAGGAGTGGGTATGCATATTGTTGTTTCTAAGCGCTTTGTAGTTGGAACTTTGGCCGCATGGTTGGCCATTAGTGCTGCGTATGCGCAATCGACGCCTGCAGCGGGCGCATCGGCCCCGAGCGCGCCCACACCGGCCTTAGCCGTACCTATGGGAACGGGTGCGGGGGAGCATGGGGCCAACAGCCCGTTTGCGCCCTTGCAGCCGCGTGCGGATGTGGTGCCCTGGTCGGTGCTGACCGACGTCAAAACCAAAACGGTGAAAAGCCGTATCCTGCCTGTGTTCGGGTCTGCGCAACAGGGCTTGAACCAGAAAACCCAGCGTATTCAAGGCTTCATGATGCCGCTGGACCCGGGCGAGAAGCAGCGCCATTTCCTCATCAGTTCGGTGCCGCTGACCTGCTCTTTTTGCCTGCCCGGGGGACCCGAGAGCATGGTCGAGGTGACTACCAAAACGCCGGTACGTTATTCCATGGAGCCGGTGGTGGTAGAGGGCAAATTTTCCGTTCTGGCCGATGACCCCTATGGCATGTACTACCGCATGACGGACGCGGTCGCGGTGAAGTAAATCATTAGCTAAACAGCGCCGCCCGCAGCGTGCGCCAAAGGCGCATCAGGCGCAGCGCTTTGAGCCTTCAGGTGCGGGTCTTTCCAAACAGCAGGCTTGCGGCGGTCAAGGCCCAAATAGCATTTGGCAGGGTGGGCTTTTGCATGCATTGCAGTCCCTGTTGCACTTGCGCCAGCGGAGCCCCTATTTCGGCCATCTGGCGCCTGGCACGCTGGCGCAGCACGGCACTTTGCGCGCGTAAGGCGTTGTGCCTTTCCAGTAATTGGGCTTCGCGCGACGCGGGTGGGCGGGCCATGGCCGCTTAGTCCTTTGCGCGGTCGCGTTGCAGCTCGGCCAGGCTGTGTTCAAACAGGCCCGAGGGCGCACTCAAAGTTTGCTTGGCTCGGTACAGCAAATAAGCGCCGCTACTCCCAAACAGCAAGACCAAGGCGCAAGCGGCAAACACACGGTAGCTGTCCCAAAAAATCAGCAATACCAGCACGCTAAGCATCACCAAAGCCAGCGCCAGGCACACCAGGGCCACGGCAGCCAGCACCAATGCCGCAAATACCCGGCGCTTTTCCTGCTCTAGCTCGGTGCCCAGCAATTGCAGCCGCACCTCTGCGGTTTCCAGCAGCGTGGCCAGCAACTGGCGCACGTTGGCAAAAAACCCAGCCCCTGGTAATTCGCTCATTGGCGCCAATGCTTAGCGGCGACTGATCAGCAGGCCGATAACCAGGCCGGCCGCAGCGGCGATGCCTAGCGACTTCCAGGGGTGGTCTTGCATAAAAGCTTCGGTGGCCTGGGCTGCTTCTTTGGTGCTTTGGATTGCCGCGTCCTTCACATCTTGTAACTCTTGCGTGGCCCGGTGCAGGCGATCTTGCACCCGGGCGCGCACATGTGCAGCTTCCTCGCCGACCTCCTGTGCGGTCATACGCAACAAGGCCTCGGCGTCTTTGATGGTGAGTTCAATGTCTTGCATGACACGGGCTCTTTGGGCTGCGCTATGGGTACTCATGGGGCCTTCTTTCTAAAAAATCGGGAAGATAGCCACTGTAGAGTTACTGGCTTGCAGCGGTATTGATACGCGTCAATCAATCCTCGGATTTAGTTCAGATCGGTCATTTGGAGCCAAGGCCAGCGGATCTTGCAGCCTGCCTTGGCCTATGTACGCGATTCTCTCCATGCCTGCAGCCAGCCCAAACCCTGTGATGTACCGCCCTGCGCTGCACCCTGCGCCGGGCGGTATTCGCAGCCTACCCAGCCCTCCCAGCCGCATTGGGCGCTGACTTCGTCAATGACGCCCAACAAATAGTGGTAGTTCAGTTCGCCGACGGAAGGCTCCTGTCGTTCGGGCACGCCGGCGATTTGTAGATGGCCGATGCGGCCTGTGGGCAGGTAGTGGCGTAGCTTGCTGGCCACATCGCCCTCCATGACCTGGCAGTGGTACAGGTCGAACTGGACTTTCAGGTTGGGCGCGCCCAGGGCCTGCACGATCTGGTGCGCCGCGTGCTGGTGGTTCAAAAAATAACCTGGCATGTCGCGGGTGTTGATGGGCTCTATCAGCACATTGATGCCCGCTGGCTGCGCCGCTAGAGCGGCCCATCGCAAATTCGCTTCATAGGTTTTTTGCAGTACATCTGGGGCGGCGGAGGGAGGCGCAATGCCGGCCATCACATGCACGCGCGGGCAGCCGAGTGCGGCTGCGTACGCCAGCGCCTTGGCAAAACCTTCGCGAAACTCGGCTTCGCGTCCGGGCAGGCAGGCCAGGCCACGCTCGCCAGCGTCCCAATCGCCTGGGGGTGCGTTAAACAGCACTTGCTGCAAGCCATGGTCTTGTAAACGCTGCTGCAACTCCTGGGCGGAAAACGCATACGGAAACAAATATTCCACCGCGCTAAAGCCGTCCTGCGCGGCGGCGGCAAAGCGGTCCAAAAAAGTATGCTCTTGGTAGAGCAGGGTCAGATTAGCGGCAAAGCGAGGCATGCGGGCGGGCTTGCGGCAATGACCGGAACGCGCTGCCGTTTAAGGCGCAAGGCGCTGGCGCAACCATGCGCCGCCGGAGCCATCTTCTAACCGGTATTGCAGCCGGTCATGTAAGCGACTTTTGCGCCCTTGCCAAAACTGCCAGTTGTCAGGCCGCAGACAACCGCCCCAGTGCGGCGGGCGTGGCGGGTTGAGCAAAAACTGCGCGGCGTATTTGGCCGCGTTGGCCACCAGCACGCCGCGTCCGCTAATGACCTGGCTTTGCGGCGAGGCCCAAGCGCCTATGCGCGAATCGAGTGGGCGGCTGGCATAGTAGGCATCCGCTTCCAGGTCGCTTACTTTTTCCACCCGGCCTTCGATGCGCACCACGCGTTCTAGCTCCACCCAATGAAATTGCAGCGCAGCAAACGGGTTAGCCGCCAGTTCCTGGCCCTTGCGGCTTTCAAAGTTGGTGTACCAGACAATGCCTTGCGCGTCATAGCCTTTGATCAACACCACCCGCGTCGAAGGCCGCAAGTCACTACCCACGGTGGCCAGGGTCATGGCATTGGGCTCGGGCAGCTGGGCGGCAATAGCCTCCTTCAGCCACTGGTCAAACTGCGCCAGCGGGTCGGACTGCGATGCGCCCTCGTCTAGTTCGGCGCGTTCGTAGCTTTTGCGTAAATCGGCGATGGAGCTCATGGCGGCAGTATAAGGAGCGGCTCAAGCTGTTGGCCTTGGTTTTCTAAGAGAGGTAGGCAAAAGAAAGGCTGCTCATAGAGAGTGGGGTTTTTGAATACCGGTTTCGGCCTGCTGGCCGAGTTACTTTCTTTTGCTTCGCCAAAAGAAAGTAACCAAAGAAAAGGCGAGCCAAAGGCCGTGCCCCTTTGGGGTACCTTGCGCTACTCGCGCCGCCCGGGGTCAGGCGCAAACTCGCTACGCTCAAACAAGCGCCCGCCCTGATCCGTGCGCCGCTGCGTTGCTCAGCACGGCCAATGGCCCAGAAAACCCGAACACCGCGTGTGCTCGTTCGCTGCGCTCACCTTGCACACGCCCGTATGGGCCAGGCGCGCGCGCAAGCGGGTCCGCTGGCGCTTACCCAAGTTCCGTAGCAGCATATCCGCGCCCACCCGCAATCCATTGACTACGATTGCCACGTTCACCAATCTGGGGGAACAAACCTGCA
>Ga0187844_10001450_pt1 | contig 18064 bp, 15 predicted proteins | sample SpaLakP09_SKY_50_FD_134517 | JGI IMG/M metagenome (GOLD analysis project Ga0187844, IMG submission 134517) | Oligotrophic lake water microbial communities from Sparkling Lake, Wisconsin, USA - SP09_SKY_50 | ecosystem: Environmental > Aquatic > Freshwater > Lake | place: USA: Sparkling Lake...
ATCACGCTGTGGTCTACCACCAGATCGACCGGCACCAGCGGCTCGATGGTCTTGGCGTCTTGGCCCATCGAAGCCGCCACGTTGCGCATGGCAGCCAGATCGGCGAGCAGCGGCACGCCGGTGAAGTCCTGCAGCACCACGCGCGAGACGACGAAGGGGATCTCGTCCTTGCGCTCGGCATTCGGCGCCCAGCGGGCCAGCTGCTCCACATGCTCCGGCGTCACCTTGCGGCCATCGCAGTTGCGCAGCACCGATTCGAGCACGATGCGGATCGACACCGGCAGGCGCTTGATCTCTGGAAACTGTTTGGCCAGCGCGGGCAGCGAGTAGAACTGGCCGTCTTTGCCAGACGCTGTCTTGAAGCTCTTGAGGGTGTTGGCAAACGCGTGGCGGGCGGGCTGGGGCGACGACTTGCGTGAAGTGGCCATGGCGGACTCCTGTGAAAGGCAACACGACCTATTCTGGCAGTCCTGCATGGCGGTGCAATCGTGGGGCCTTACCGCCCCGGGGTGTGGCGGCTGCCCCCGCCCTGGGGCGGGTGGCATTTATCAAACAAAAATGGCCGCTTCCGCCTGATAGGAAAGCAAAGTTAGCTATATTTTGTATAGCAAACCGATGTACACCATCATGCCGCTGCCCACCCACGCAGGCGGCGCACGCCCCACCACTGCAGCTCGGCCAGCAGCGCCACCGACACCACATGCACCAGCAGATAGGCCTGGCCCAGCAACGTGGGCGCGAGCGTGGAGCCCAGCAGGAGCGCCAGGCTGGCCACTGCCCAAGCAAAGTTGCCCACGATCAGCACCCACAGCCAGCCCCGGGGCATGGGTTCGGACCGGGCAATCGCAATGGCCAGCGCGGCGTAGCCCAGCAGCATCACGCCCGTGGCCTGCAGCAGCCCTGCAGGCAGGCCCAGCCATTCGGCCAGCGGCGCGGTGAGCAACAGGTGCAGCGCGCCCAGCAAGACCCCCGTGGAGGCATCGAACCAGACCACGGCACGCAGGAATCGGGGGGAAGACATCAGCTTGGCGAACATGGAAAGCTCCTTGGTGGATGAAACAACGGATGAAAGAGGCCTCCATCGTTCCCGCCCCGGCGCATGCCGTCGATGACCTGGCAGGTAATGGCCCGTGCGCGGTTTGCACCTAGGATGCGGCCATGACCTCCACCAACTCCGCACCGCACCGTCCCCCGCGCCATCCCCTGCCGCACCGCGTGGCAGCTGCGGGGCCCGCCTCGTTTGGCGACCACCTGCGCACCTGGCGCCAGCAGCGCCACCTGAGCCAGCTGGAACTGGCCGACGAGGCGGACATCTCCACGCGCCATGTGAGCTTCATGGAAACCGGCCGCACCAACCCCAGCCGCGACATGGTGCTGCGCCTGTGCGAGCGCCTGGCCATCCCGCTGCGCGAGCGCAATGCTCTGCTGGTGGCGGCGGGCTATGCCCCCATGTACCGCGAACGCGCACTGGACGACCCCGCCCTGGCCGCCGCCCGCCAGGCGGTGGGGCTGGTGCTCAAGGGCCACGAGCCCTGCCCTGCGATTGCGCTCGACCGCTGCTGGAACGTGGTGGCCACCAACCGCGCCGCGCTGGCCCTGTTGTCTGCCCATGTCAGCCCCGAGCTGCTGGCGCCGCCCATCAATGTGTTCCGCCTGAGCCTGCACCCCCAGGGCCTGGCACCCCGCATTGCCAACCTGGCGCAATGGCGCGCGCACCTGTTCGAGCGCCTGCGCCAGCAAATCCAGGCCACGGCCGACCCCACCCTGGTCGCCTTGCAGGCCGAGTTGCAGGAATACCCCGCCCCCGAAGAAACCACGCCACTGGTTTTGGCCGGAGAAATGCTGGGCGTGGTCATGCCGTTTTGTTTCGAGAGCGTGCACGGCATGCTGTCGCTTATCAGCACCACCACGATATTCGGCACCCCGGTGGATGTGACATTGCAGGAGCTGGCTGTGGAGTCGTTCTTTCCGGCCGACGATTTCACCGCCAACGCACTGCGCGAACTGGCCCGGCAGCAAAATACCGGCGGCTGAAGCCTACCAACCCGCTGATACAGATCGGTAGATACAGACAGATCCGCAGCATGTCGGTCTTGGGGGGAAGGCTGCTTGCAGCCACGCTTAAACCCCCTGCGCGCACCCATAAAAAAAAGCCCGCATCAGCGGGCTTTTTTGTGGTGGGAGTTGTAGCCCATCAAATGGCGAACTTCTCGCGGTTTTCGTTCTGAATCCACTTGGGCGCCTTGCCACGGCCGGTCCAGGTCTGGCCGGTGGCGGGGTCGCGGTACTTGGGTGCCACCTTGGAGCCTGCCGTGGAGCTGCGGCCGGTTTTGCCTGCGGCCTTGCCGGCAGGGAATACATCCTGGGCGGTCAGGCCATATTCGGCGACCAGTGCCCGAACCTGGGAAACAGCATCCGACAACTCGCGGCGCCGTGCTTCGCTGATTTGTTGCTCAAGGGCTTCCCGCTGCTTCAAAAGTTCTTTGTAGCTGGTCATGGTGTCTGAATAAGAAGTGTGAGGTTGGTGACGACGCGATTATAGGAATAATCCCCCGACAGGGAAGCACGGCCTGCAAATTTTCTCGGAGAAAACCACAAATAACAGGGGTCTATATTCATTCAGCGCGAATACCCAGGCCTCGCATTGGGGAGTGTTTGCTTTTTTCAAGCCCCCCGGGAGGGGTACTTCAGCGCCTTTTCATGAATATCCCCGGCGCCCAACTGGGGCCCCGCACGGACGGGGCGGCTTGTTGGGCTCCCTGCTGCACGCCTGGTGTAATCCACCACCATCTCGGCAGAAAATCCACACTCCATCACCTCCCCACGACACCATGGCTATTTATTGCATCGGCGATATCCAGGGCTGCGACAGCGCCCTGGGCCGCCTGCTGGACACCATCGGCTTTTCTGCCAGCCGCGACACCGTTTACCTGCTGGGCGACCTGGTCAACCGGGGACCCGATTCGGCCGCCGTGCTGCGCCGCAGCATGCGCCACGGCGATGCGATCCGCTGCCTGCTGGGCAACCACGACCTGCACCTGCTGGCCGCTGCCGCAGGGGCGCGCAAGCCTTCGCGGCGCGACACGCTGACCTCGGTGCTGGACGCCCCCGACCGCGAGGCCCTGCTCGCTTGGGTGCGCCAGCAGCCCCTGGCCCGCGCGCACACGCATGCGGGGCAGACCTTGCTGATGGTGCATGCGGGTGTGTTACCCACCTGGTCGGTAGCCGACACGCTGGCCTATGCCGATGAAGTGCAGGCCGTGTTGCGCAGCCCCGAGCTGCCCGCGTTTTTGCAGGCCATGTATGGCAACACCCCCGACCGCTGGAGCGACCCGCTCACCGGCACCGACCGCCTGCGCGTGATCGTGAACGCACTCACCCGGCTGCGCTTTTGCTCAGCCGACGGGGTGATGGATTTTGAGAGCACCGAAAGCGCCAGCGCCGCGCCGCCCGGGCTCATGCCCTGGTTCGATGTGCCGGCCCGCCGCACGGCGGGCACCGCGATGGCCTTTGGGCACTGGTCCACCCTGGGCTGGCTCAACCGCAGCGACCTGCTGGGGCTGGACACCGGCTGCGTGTGGGGCGGCTGCCTGAGCGCCGTGCGGTTCGGCGCCACGCTGGCCGACCGAGAACTGCTGCAGGTGCACTGCGAGCAGGCCCAGGCGCCCGGCTGAGCCGCAGAAGCGTCAGGACATCAAGACGCCACCGGCTCCAGCAGCGCCGCCATGGCGGTGGACTGCCACACGCTGCCGTCCTGCCCGGCCACCAGCACCGCCAGCCCGGGCACACGCTGCGCCAATGCCCTGCCCGCCCGCGGGCCCTGCACCATCAGCGCAGCGCCCAGGCCATTGACGGCCGCCACATCGCGCGCCACCAGACTCACGCCATGCACGCCAGAACTGGGGCGGCCCGTGCGCGGGTTGAGCACATGGTGCTGGCGCTGGCCTGCATGAAAGAAGAAGCGCTCATAGTCGCCTGATGACGCCACCACGCCGGTGCCCGTCACAGCCACCACGCCCAGCAAACGCTCGGGGGAGCGTGGGTCGCGCAGACCCACACGCCAGGGCCTGCCTTGCCAAAGCCCATGGGTCAAAACATCGCCACCGCCATTGACCATGGCGTTCTCGACCCCCTCCGAGCGCAGCACCTTCATGCCTGCTTCGAGGATCGGGAGCTTGGCGATCCCGCCCAGGTCCAGCGCCATGCCCTGGCGCACCAGAAAGGCCTTTCCCGCCTGTGCGTCGAGCACCAGGCCCCTGGCATCCACCAGCGGCCGCTGGCGCGCCAGCTCGGCCGCCCCCGGCACCAGCTTGTTGCTGTCCGGGCCAAAGTTCCATGATTTGAAAGCGCCCACGGTCACATCAAAAGCGCCCCGGCTCAGGGCCGACACGCGCTGTGCACTCTGCAGCACGGCCATGACTTCGGGCGGCACGGCCACGGGCGTGATGCCTGCCGCCAGATGAATGCGGCTAACCACACTCTGCGGCTGGTAGCGGCTCATCAGCGCCTCCAGCCGCTGCATCTCGGCATAGGCGCGGCCGATCGCGTGGCGCAGCAGCGGGCCATCGGGGCCCTCGGCCACGATGTCCACCTGCGTGCCCATCAGCGGCCGCGTGGCGCGGCAGGGTTGCAGGCGCCCACCCGCTGCGGCTGCCCCGGTGTGCCAGAGCACGCTGCCCAGCAAAGGCAGCGCCATGGCCACGCGGCGGCGTGATAGGCCGTTGGGGCGCACAGACGCTTGCTGCATGCGGCCTCCGCTCAGAGTGACTTGTCGGCCATGTAGTCCACGGCGGCCTTCACTTCAGCGTCGCTCAGGTTGGCGGCACCGCCCTTGGCGGGCATCATGCCCTTGGCTCCGGTAAAGCCGTCGATCGCGTGCTTGTACAAGGTGTCCTTGCCCTGGGCAATGCGCGGGCCCCAGTCGGCCTTGTCACCGGGCTTGGGGGCACCGGCCACGCCAGCGGCGTGGCACATGGCGCAGGTCTTGCCAAACACGCTCTTGCCCAGCTCGTTCTCCGGGGCCGGGGCAGCCGCCGGGGCGGGTGCGGCGGCTGCACTGACAGCGGCAGGCGCCGCCGCAGCGGCGGCGGTGGGTTCCGGCTTCTTGTCGCCACAGCCCGCCAGCAGCGCGGCCACGATCGCTGCGGCGACCATCATGGTGTTCTTTTGCATCGCATACATCCTGTTCTTGGGAGTTGAAACATCCATCCCGAAGGGCCTGGCAAACACTGCGCGGGCCTTTCTTGAAGGGGTGCAGGAACTGTAGGCGCTGGGGCCGCTGTGGGGCAGAGGGGCGCGGCGCGAAAGGATGATCCAGATCAATTAGATTCATATTATGTGAATCTATTATCCAGCCCATGCAAAGCCACCACTCCCTGCGAACCCTGCGCCTGTGGGTGCTGGCGTGGTTTGTGTTGGCGCTGGGGGTGGCGGTGGCGGCCCCGCTGGTGTCACCCCGCAGCATGGAGCTGGTCTGCTCCGGCGCGGGCAACGGCGCGGCGCAGCTGGTGATCAAGACCGCCGACGGCCTGGCAGCGCTGGACACATCGACGCTGGACTGCCCCCTGTGCCTGGCCGCCGACACGCCGCCCACCGCCCCACACGCAGCACAGCCCACGGCACACGCCCCGGTGTGTGCGCCCCGCATGGGCACCCCCTTCTTCGCACAGGCCAGGGCGGCGCTCAGCCCCCCGGCGCGTGCACCCCCGTTTTTCAACTGAGCCCATCCCCAAGAGGAACCAAGCATGACCGAAAGAAAAGACGCCCCCCTTCCCACCGCCGGCCTGGGCCGACGCAGCTTCATCAACACTGCCGCCCTGGTCGGGTTGACCGCTGGGGTGGCCGCCTGCACCGAAAAGCCCAGCGCCGCCACACCCGCAGCACCCGCCGCCGCACCGGCAAGTGGCCACGCCAGCGCTGGCGCCAGCGTGCACCTCAAGCCCGGCGAGCTGGACACCTACTACGGCCTGTGGAGCGGTGGCCACACGGGCGACATGCGCGTGCTGGGCCTGCCTTCGGGCCGCGAGATCACCCGCATCCCCTGCTTCGTGCCCGACGCGCTGGTGGGCTGGGGTATCACCAACGAGAGCAAGAAGGTCATGGGCACCAAGCCCGACGGCAGCCTGAAGTACACGGTGGCCGACACCCACCACACGCACGCCTCGTACAAGGACGGCAACTACGACGGCCGCTACGCCTGGATCAACGACAAGATCAACAGCCGCATCGCGCGCATCCGCCTCGACTACTTCATCTGCGACAAGATCACCGAGCTGCCCAACGTGCAGGGCTTTCACGGCATCTTCCCGGACAAGGCCGACCCGGTGGACCCGGCCATCAACTACACCACGCGTGTGTTCTGCGGTGGCGAGTTCGCCATTCCCCTGCCCAACACGGGCACGGAAGATTCGGGCAAATACCGCTCCATGTTCAGCTGCGTGGATGCCGAGACCATGGAAGTGCGCTGGCAGGTGCTGATCGACGGCAACTGCGACCTGGTGGCCACGTCGTACGACGGCAAGCTCGCCGCCACCAACCAGTACAACGTGGAGATGGGCGCGAAGTACGAGGACATGATGTCCGCCGAACGCGACGCCTGCCTGTTCTTCAACGTGGGCCGCATCGAGGCCGCCGTGAAGGCTGGCAAGTTCAAGGCCATCGGCACCAGCAAGGTGCCCGTGGTGGACGGCACGCACGAAGCCAACAAGGACCCCAAGACCGCTCTCACGGCCTACGTGTCGGTGCCCAAGAACCCGCACGGCGTGAACGCCAGCCCCGACGGCAAGTACTTCATCTGCGCGGGCAAGCTCTCGCCCACCGGCACCGTGATTGAACTGACCAAGGTGCTCGACTACTTCGACGGCAAGCTTGAAAAGCTCGATTCCGCCATCGTGGCTGAGGTGGAGCTGGGCCTGGGCCCGCTGCACACCGCGTTTGACGGCCGGGGCAACGCCTACACCACCCTCTTCCTGGACAGCCAGGTCGTGAAGTGGAACGTGGAGGCCGCCATCAAGTTCCACGCAGGCGACAAGACCGCCAAGTACGTGGTGGACCGCCTGGACGTGCAGTACCAGCCGGGCCACCTGAACGCCTCGCAGTCCGAAACCAAGGCCGCCGACGGCAAGTTCTTGGCCGTGGGCTGCAAGTTCTCCAAGGACCGCTTCCTGCCCGTGGGCCCGCTGCACCCCGAGAACGAGCAGCTCATCGACATCTCGGGCGAGAAGATGGTGCTGATGGCCGACCACCCCGTGCGCGGCGAGCCGCATGACTTCATCATCTTCAAGCGCGACCTGGTCAAGCCCAAGCAGGTCTACACGCTCGACGAGTTCCCGCTGGCCGTGAAGGACCCGAAGGAATCCGGCGTGTTCCGCAATGGCAAGAAGGTCACGGTGAAGCTGACATCGCAGGCACCGGCCTTCAGCCTGCGCGAGTTCAAGCTCAAGAAGGGCGACGAGGTCACGCTGATCCTGACCAACCTGGACAAGATCGAGGACCTGACGCACGGCTTCGCCATCCCGAACTACAACGTGAACTTCATCGTGAACCCGCTGGAGACCGCGTCCGTGAGCTTCGTGGCCGACAAGCCCGGCGTGTTCTGGTGCTACTGCACGCACTTCTGCCATGCGCTGCACCTGGAGATGCGCACTCGGATGATTGTGGAAGCTTGAATGGGGCGATCCCCCTGAGGCGCTGCGCGCCTTCCCCCTTCTCTCGGCTTCGCCGGGAAGGGGGACGCCACCAGCGCGGCGGGGCGGCCCTTGCGCGGTGGCACTCGCCTCGATGCACGCCAGTTGCGCAGATTGCGCCCCTTCTTTGAATCAAATGAGCCTCTACCGCGCACTCAGCATGTGCTAGTAGCTATCAAAACAATAGTCCCATGATGTCCCTCGCCCCCCGGATCGCTGCCTGCTGCATGGCCCTGCTGCTGGTGCTGCTTGCGCCCAGCGCCCATGCGGGTGCGTACGAGGCCGAGCTGCCCGCCAATCTGGCCACGGCGAGCGACCTGTGCGCGCTGCTGCCATGCGCCGATGCGTTCCCCGGGGCCGTGCGGTTTTCCGAGCGCAAGGGGCAGCCGCCGTATGTCGAGGCCTATGGCGATGGCAGCAAGCTGCTGGGCTACGTGATGCTGTCCACCGACATCACCGACACGCCCGCGTACTCGGGCAAGCCGGTGGTCACGCTCATCGGCATGGATGCGCAGGGCCGCTTCGTGGGCATCAAGGTGCTCAAGCATTCCGAGCCCATCCTGCTCTTGGGCATTCCGGAATCGGCGTTGACGAACTTCAACAACCAGTACCTGGGCAAGTCGGTCACCGACACCATCGAGGTCGGCCCCTCGCGCCCCGAGGAGAACGTGCTCGGCGTCGATGCCATCTCCGGCGCCACCGTCACCGTGGTCGCGCAGAACCAGGTGGTCATGGCCTCGGGCTCGGCCGTGGCACGGCAGACCGGCATCATCGCGCCCACGGTGCGCGAGGCCGCGCGCTTTGCCCGCACCAGCCCGGCCTACAGCTGGGCCCAGCTGGTGCAGATGGGCGCCGTGCAGCAACTGCTGGTCAAGCCCGAGCAGGTGGGCCTGCCACGCGGCCCCGAGCCCTTCATCGAGCTGTGGTTCGGCGACCTGAACCACCCCGACGTGGGCCAGAGCCTGCTGGGCAGGAACGGCTTCGAGAACCTGCGCTCGCGCCTGAAGGACAGCGAGAGCGCGCTGTTCGTCATCAAGACCGCCGGGCAGGAATCGTTCAAGGGCTCAGGCTTCGTGCGCGGCGGCATCTTCGACCGGGTGCAGGTCAAGCAGGGGGCGGACTCCTTCACCTTCCGCGACCTGGACGCGCTCAACCTCTACGGGCTGGAGGCCGCAGGTGCACCCAGCTACAACGAATCGGCCATCTTCATCATCCGCTCGCAGGCCTTCTCGGCCGCGTACCCGTGGAAGTTCGCCTTCCTGGGTAACCGCGTGGACCGCGCCACCGGCCACCGCAGCTTTGCGGTGTTCGAATCCAAATACTGGCTGCCCGCCGCGCTGCTCGACGGCGGCCGCCCCAAGGTCAAGGAGCCCGACGCTCCCTGGGTGCGCATCTGGAAGTCGCAGGCCTTGCCCATCGCGCTGTTTGCGCTGCTGCTGGTGGGCGTCACCGTGGTCTATGCGCTGCGCGAGACACTCACGCGCCGCTCCACCCACAAGAACAAGTGGCCGGTGAACGCGTTCAAGTACAGCTTCTGGGCCATCAGCATCGGCTGGATCGGCTTCGGCCAGATGGCCCAGCCCTCCATCACGCAGGTACTGACCTGGTTCCACGCGCTGCTCTTTCAGTGGACCTGGTCGCTGTTCCTGTCCGACCCGTTCATCTTCCTGTTCTGGATCTTCATCATCGCCACGGTGTTCCTGTTCGGACGCGGGTTGTTCTGCGGCTGGATGTGCCCGTTCGGGTCGCTGCAGGAGGGCATCTACAAGATCGCGCGCGTCCTGGGCCTCAAGCGCTTTCAGACCCAGCTGCCGCAGAAGTGGCACGACCGGCTCAAGTGGGTCAAGTACGCGGTGTTCTTCGGGCTGCTGGCAGTGTCGATGTTCTCCATGGGTCTGGCCGAGAAGCTGGCCGAGGTGGAACCGTTCAAGACCACCTTCCTGGTGGGCGTGCTCAACCGCGCCTGGCCCTATGGCCTGTTCGTGGCGGCCATCCTGGGCGTGTCGATCTTCATCGAGCGGCCGTACTGCAAGTACATCTGCCCGCTGGGCGCGTCGCTCGCCATGCCCAGCACGTTCCGCTGGTTTGGCCTCAAGCGCAAGCAGGACTGCAACAGCTGCAAGGCCTGCGCCGTGGGCTGCGGCGCGCAGGCCATCGATGCCGACGGCCGCATCGACCACCGCGAGTGCCTGCACTGCCTCGATTGCATGGTGCTCTATACCGACACAAAGGGCTGCCCGCCGCTGGCCAAGGAGCGCAAGCGCCGCGAGAAGGACGGCCTCGCGATCACGCCCATCGGCGCCAACGGCTACTTCATCCCCATCTACCCCGCCACCGTGGCCGACCAGATTTCGGCCAAGGCCACCCAGGGGCCGGACCCGCGCATGCCGACCCCGCCCGCACAGCCTGCCCACAAGGCCGGGGCCCATGGACTGCGCTGGATCTGGGCGGAGCTGGTGGACCACCTCTGGCCCTGGAGCCGCGAAGGCTGGGCATCGCGGCGCGCGCTGCACATCGCAGGCTTCTCGCTGGCCGTCGCCGCCAGCGTGGCCTGGGTGATGGCCGCGCTGGGCTCGCTGTCCTCGGGCGCCATCATCGGCTGGTGGTTCGGCTGGAGCGTGTACGAGGTGCTGATCCGCCTGTCGGGCAAGCGCTACGTGAAGGACGGGCCCTGGTGGCAGGGCCGCTACCGCGTGGCGGGCGTGATGGACATGCTGAGCTACGTGGGCTTCAAGAACCTGCTGATCGGCGCGGCGCTGTTCCTGGCCATCAAGGCGCTGGTGGGGCTGGCGTGATGAAGCTGCCCCTGGCCCTCTCTGTCGCGGCCCTGGCGCTGATGCTGGCTTTGCCCGCCTGCGCCGCCACGGTGCAGGTCACCCCCGGGCAGGACCTGCAGGCCGCCATCAACGCCGCCGCGCCGGGCGACACGGTGGATGTACAACGCGGCTTCTACCGCGTGAACACCCTGCGCATCGGCAAGGCACTGACCCTGCGCGGCATCGGCCGCCCCACGGTGAGCGGCGGCCAGCAGGGCGACACCATCCGCGTGACCACACCCGACGTGGTGATCGAGGGCCTGATCGTGCGCGACTCCGGCACCAGCCTCAAGGACCAGAACGCGGGCATTTACCTCTACCCTGGTGCCCACCGCGCGGTGGTGCGAAACAACGACCTCACCTACAACCTGTTCGGCCTGTGGATCGAAAAGGCCAACGATGTGCAGGTGCTGCACAACACCATCACCGGCCTGCGCGACGTGAACTCCTCGCAGCGCGGCAACGGCGTGCAGCTGTACAACACCACGGGCGCGCGCATCGAGGGTAACCACATCAGCTTCGTGCGCGACGCGCTGTACGTGGACGTATCGCACCACGCCGTGTTTCGCGGCAACAAGCTTCACCACAGCCGCTACGGCACGCACTACATGAACTCCTACTACAACCTGTGGGAGGACAACGACACCTACAACAACCGGGGCGGCCTGGCGCTGATGGAAGTGCGCGACCAGGTGGTGCGCAACAACCGCGCGTGGGGCAACAGCGACCACGGCATCATGCTGCGCACGCTGCAGGACTCGGTCATCGAGAACAACCTGGTGGCCGACAACCAGCGCGGCTTCTTCATCTACGACGTGGAATACGCCACGCTGCGCGGCAACCGGGTGGTGCGCAACACGGTGGGCGTGCACCTGTCGGCCGGTTCCACCCGCAACGTGGTGGACGGCAACGACTTCATCGGCAACCGCGAACAGGTGCGCTACGTGGGCGCCCGCGACGAGCGCTGGGGCGGGCCCCTGGGCAACTACTGGAGCAACTACCTGGGCTGGGACCGCGACGGCAACGGCGTGGGCGACGTGCCCTACGAAGCCAACGACATGGTGGACCGCCTCACCTGGCGCCACCCCACCATCAAGCTGCTCCTGGCCAGCCCCGCCGTGCAGGCCCTGCGCCTGGTGGGCCAGCAGTTCCCCGTGCTGCGCGTGCCCACCGTGGTGGACCGCCAACCGCGCATGAAGCCGCTCACGCAGCCGAGCACCACCCAACGGAATCCAGATCGTGACCCGCAATCCTCCCCCCATTGACCTGCGCGCCGCCCCCGCCATCGAGGTGCTGGGCGCGCACAAGCACTACGGCGCGCACCACGCCGTGGACGGCATCGACCTGCGCGTGGCACGCGGCGAAATCCTGGGCCTCATCGGCCACAATGGCGCGGGCAAGAGCACGCTGTTCAAGATGATCCTGGGCCTCACACCCACCACCTCCGGCGAGATCCGCGTGTGCGGCACCAGCGTGTCGGGGCGCGACTTTCGCACCGCGCGGCGCCACCTGGGCTACCTGCCCGAGAACGTGGTGCTCTACGACAACCTGAGCGGGCTGGAGACGCTGCGCTTCTTCGCGCGCCTCAAGGCCGCGCCGCTGGCCCAATGCGCTGCGCTGCTCGACCAGGTGGGCCTGGCCCACGCGGGCAACCGCCCGGTGCGCGAATACTCCAAGGGCATGCGCCAGCGCCTGGGGTTCGCGCAGGCGCTGCTGGGCACCCCCCAGGTGCTGCTGCTGGACGAACCCACCAACGGCCTGGACCCGCAGGCCATCCGCGACTTCTACGCCACGCTGCGGCGTTTGCAGGCCCAGGGCGTGACCATCGTCATCACCTCGCACATCCTGGCTGAGCTGCAGGAGCGCGTGGACCGGCTGGCCATCCTGGCGTCGGGCCGTCTGCAGGCTCTGGGCAGCGTGCAGGCGTTGCGCGAGCGCACACACATGCCGCTGGCCATCGACCTCGTGCTCGCCCCGGCCGATGTTCCGGCCGCGCTGCAGGCCGTGGCCCGGCTGCCGGGCATCACCCCGCTGCCGACGCCCGAGGGCCTGCGCCTGACCTGCCCCCGCGAGCTGAAGGTCGCCACGCTCGCGGCCCTGACGCCGCTGGGCACGCGGCTCGCGGACGTGCAGATCCATGAGCCATCCCTCGAAGACGTGTATTTCGGGCTGCGCGAGCTATGAAACATTGTCTGTTTGCACACTGCACAAGCCCCTCTCCCCTCGCGGGAGAGGGGTGGGGGAGAGGGGGCCGGATCCAGCACCGCGCCCGTTGCGCCCCCTCTCCCCAGCCCTCTCCCGCAAGGGGAGCGGGAGTAACGCCGCCCACCGCAATCCGCAGGAGCCGCTGACATGGAACCCTCCCAAATCCTCACCATCGCCGCCAAGGAATTCCGCGACCGCATGCGCAACCGCTGGGTGCTGGCGGTGGCCCTGGTGTTCACCGTGTTCTCGCTGGCCATCACCTACTTCGGCGGTGCGCAGCAGGGCACGGTGGGCCTGCGCTCCATCGAGTTCACCATCGCCAGCCTGGTCAGCCTGGTGATCTACCTGATCCCGCTGATCGCGCTGCTGCTGGGCTTCGATGCCATCGTGGGCGAACGCGAGCGCGGCTCGCTCGACCTGCTGTTGTCACTGCCCCTCACGCGGCTGGAGCTGCTGCTGGGCAAGTACCTCGGGCTGGCGGGGGCGCTCACGGTGTCCACGCTCGCGGGTTTTGCGCTGGTGGCCGTGCTGCTGTACCGCCAGTTCGGCTGGGGCGGGCTGTTTCACTACGGGGGCTTCATGGCCAGCGCCGTGCTGCTGGGCCTGGCGTTCCTGAGCCTGGCCCTGCTGCTGTCGGTGCTGGTGCGCGAGCGCACGCGCGCCTCGGGGCTGGCGATCGCCGCGTGGTTCTTCTTCGTGCTGGTGTTCGACCTGCTGCTGCTCGGTGCCCTGGTGGCCACGGGCGGCAGCCACGGCGGCGAGGCCATGGCCTATCTGCTGCTGCTCAACCCCGCGGACGTGTTCCGCATCCTCAACGTGTTCTCGCTGGAAGACGTGCGCACCCTGTACGGCCTGACCAGCATCGTGCCCCCTGCCCTGGCCAAGCCATGGCTCATGGGCGCGGTGATGGGCGGCTGGATCGTGGTGCCGCTGGCGCTGGCGGGCTGGAGATTCAAACCATGACGAAAAACTACCAATGCGCCTGCGCCTCGCGGCGCCAACTGCTGGGCTGGGCGGCCTTCGCATCGCTGGGCGCCCTCACCGGCATCACGGGCCTGACCGGCTGCACCCAGGCAGACACCAGCGCGCAATCCCTGAAACCTGTGGAGATCGACCGCTCCACCAGCTGCGAGCTGGACGGCATGCTGTTGGCCGACTACCCCGGCCCCAAGGCCCAGGTGCACTTTGCGGGGCAGAGCAAGCCCTCGTTTTTCTGCGACACCGTGGAGCTGTTCAGCACGCTGCTGGCGGGCGAGCAGGTGCGCGCTGCGCAGGCCGTGTACGTGCAGGACATGGGCCAGGCCGACTGGAACGCCCCCCAGGGCCACTGGATCGACGGCAAGGCCGCCATCTACGTGGTGGGCGGCAAGCGCCACGGCTCCATGGGCCCCACCATCGGCAGCTTTGCACAAGAGGCCGATGCGAAGAAGTTCGCCGCTGAATATGGTGGCAAGGTGCTGCGTTTTGCCGAGATACAACCCGCCATGGTGGACCTGAGCGGCGGCGCGCTGCACGACACCCGCATGTGAGCCCGCCATGCGCCTGCGGCCCCACCCTGCCACCACCAGCACCAGCACCCGCACGCTGCCCACCCGGCGTGCCGCACTGGCAGCCCTGCTGGTGCTGGGCGCAGGCGCGATCGCGGCGGGTGGGGCGGCGTGGCAATCGCGGCGAGGCAACGGCACGGCATCATCCACCGCCCTTCCCGGCCCGGGCGACGACGTGTGCATCGTCGCGCCACCCACCCCGTACGACCCGGCTTCCGGCCTGCCGCTAACTGCCGCGCGCGACGTGCCCACCGACGCGCGCTGCCCCGTGTGTGGCATGTACCCGGCGCGTGCACGCGCCTGGGCAGCGCAGGTGATTTTTGCGGAGGGAGATGCGTACTTTTTCGACTCGCCGCTGAGCCTGATGCTGTACCTGGGCAATGTGGCGCACTACACGCGGGGCCGCACGGCCGATGCCATCGTGGCCCGCTACGTGAGCGATGCCGACACCGGCGCCTGGGTGGACGCACACCAGGCGGTGTATGTGGCGGGCTCGTCGGCCCTGGGGCCCATGCGCGCGGGCAACCTGCCAGCGTTTGCGGGGGCGGCGGCAGCGCAGCGGTTTGCGCAGGTGCAGGGCGGCGCGGTTCTCGCGTTCAGCGCCATCGACGCGGCCCTGCTGCGCGGGCTGGCCCCCAACCTGCGCGCCGATCACCGCCTGCATACCCAGGCGGACTAGGTGTTAGCTATTAAAAATATAGCTATCAGCGCTTACTGGTCGCGCCGTAGAGGCCAAAAAACCTCATAAACTGGGCGTTCACTGCGCCGAAGTTTCTGGCTGGGCTGCGGCCTTGAACAGGGCGGCCACCTTGCGCTTGGGCTTGATGTTGGCCGAGATGCTGCTGCGCGGCGCGGCCTTGGTGGCGGCCTCCCAGGCGGGGGCGGCGTCGGCGGCCGCGCTGGCCTCGTAGGGTTTTTCGAAGAACGGGTCACGCGAGATTGCGGCGGGACGGAAGCCCCGGTGCTGATCGCGCGGATCGCGGGACTCCCGGGATTCGCGGCCGCTGCGGTGGTCGCGGTCCCGCTCGCGGCGGGGGGCCGATGCGCCCAAGGCGTCGCGGCCATCGCCCGTCTCGCCCGCTTCGCGCCAGGCGCGGCGGCCGTCGTTGATGCGGCCCCGGGGTTGGTCTTCGTCGTACTCGACGGCTTCCAGCTCGATCTTCTTCTTGATGAGCTTCTCGATGTCGGCCACCAGGCGCGCATCGCTGCCGGACACCAGCGTGACGGCCAGGCCGGAAGCGCCCGCACGGCCCGTGCGGCCGATGCGGTGCACGTAGTCTTCGGCATTGAACGGCACGTCGAAGTTGAACACGGCAGGCACGTCCTTGATGTCGAGGCCACGCGCGGCCACGTCGGTGCACACCAGCAGGTCCACTTCGCCCTTTTTGAAGGCTTCGAGGGCCTTCAGGCGCTCGTCCTGGCTCTTGTCGCCGTGCAGGGCGGCGGTCTTGAGGCCTTCGCGCTCCAGGCTGCGCGCCAGGCGGGCGCAACCAAGCTTGCTGTTCACGAAAATGAAGGCCTGCTTCAGGCCACGGCTCTTGAGCACCTGGTGGATGGCGCGGCGCTTGTCGTCGTCATTGGCGCTGTAGAAGCGCTGCTCCACCGTGGAGGCCGTCTCGTTCGGGCGGGCCACCTCGATGGTGATCGGGTTTTGCAGGTAGCTGCTGGCCAGGCGCTTGATCTCGGGCGAGAAGGTGGCGCTGAACAGCAGCGTGGTGCGGGTCTTGGGCAGGTAGCTCAGGATGCGCTGCAGGTCGGGCAGGAAGCCGATGTCCAGCATGCGGTCGGCCTCGTCGAGCACCACGTACTCGACCTGGTTGAGCACCGCGTTCTTGGCCTCGATGTGGTCCAGCAGGCGGCCCGGCGTGGCCACCAGCACCTCGACGCCTTTTTTCAGCTCGATGGTCTGGGGCTTCATGTCCATGCCGCCAAACACCACGGTGCTGCGCAGCTTGGTGTGTTTGGCGTACAGCGCGATCTGCTGGGCCACCTGGTCGGCCAGCTCGCGCGTGGGCAGCAGCACCAGGGCGCGCACGGGGTGGCGCGCGGGCGATGTGGAGCTGTTTTCGTGCTTGAGCAGGCGCTGCAGCAGGGGCAGCGAGAAGGCGGCGGTCTTGCCGGTGCCGGTCTGGGCGGCACCCATCACGTCCTGGCCGGTGAGCACGACCGGAATGGCCTGCTCCTGGATGGGCGTCATGGACTCGTAGCCCATTTCGGCCACGGCGCGTGCCAGCGGCTCGGCCAGCGATAGATTGGAGAAGGAACTAGTCATTAAAAGCGTGTTTGTAGGCGACGCTGAATTTATGTCTGAGCAATGTGGCACGCCCTTGGGAGGGGGCTGGCTGCAAGGCGCAAACCGCAGCCGGGCTGGTGGCCCGGCGAGGAGTGCAACGCCGCAGAGAGGGCCCCAGCGGGCAATGTGCCGTGCGCCGGGGACTGTTGGGGCGTTGCGCTAGAACCTGCTCACGATCTCCCGCGGCACGGGGGGCCGCGCGAGGTCATGAACAGGCTCGCAGCCCTCTATTGTCGCACCGGTGGCCCAAAAAGCGATTTTTTGCGGTAAAGAGCGGCATGCCACACGGGGCCACAAGCAGCGTGGAGCCCCTATTTGCTACTCTTTTGATAGCTAAAAAGGCTTACCTATTGAGCGCAGAGGCCGGTTTTTCTTTGTAAATATCACTCCAGCACAGCCCGCAGCTGGCGCGTGGTCACCGCCAGCCGCCTCGCCCCGATCTGCGCGAGGTTATTCATCACCGTGAGCGCGGCCTCGGGGTATTGCCGGGCCCAGGCGTCAAAGTGCGCACGCGACAGCCGCACCAGGTGTGCGGGCCCACGCTCGGCCCCCGCACAGGCGCTGCGGGCCGCGCCGTTGAGGAAAGCCATCTCGCCAAAGGCCATGCCCGGCCCCACGGTGGCCAGGCGCAGGCCCTTGTCGGGCGGCCACAGGGTCACCAGGGTGATGTGGCCCGACTTGACCACCAGCAGGTCGTGGTCGGTGTCGCCCGCGCGGAAGACCACGCCGTGGGCGGGCACGTCCAGCGGCTCCAGCAGGGCCATGAGCGCGTCGGCGGCGGCGCGGGGCACGCCTTCGCCGATTTCGCCGAGCAGGTCACGCTCGGGGCGCGCGGGGCGCTGCTCGATGGGGCGCTGCGCCAGGATGCCGGCCTCGGCCCATTCCAGCGCACGGTCCAGGTCGGCAAAGGCGCGCACATGTTCGCCCGCGTGGTCGGCGGCCAGGGGGTCGAGCGCCGCCACGGCGGCGGCAATGCCCTGCTGGCCCAGGTCGCGCACCAGCGCGCGCAGCTGGGCCAGGGCCGTGCTGTCCCAGGCGGGCACGCGGCCTGCATCCAGAATCACCCAGCGGTGGCGCGGCTGCAGCAGCATGCGCACCTGCTCGGCCAGGTGGGCCGCCACGCCAAACGACATCACGCCCTGCAGCTCGAACACGGCCACCTGGTTCATGCGCGGCGCCAGCCAGGTGTCAGACCCTGCCCGGCGCAGGCGCCGCGAACGCAGCTCGCCATCCAGCCGCACATGGCGCAGCACCGTGGCGGCCGAGTCGTGCAGCAGCACAAAGGTGGCCACCACCAGCCCCGCCACCAGCGCACCCACACCGCCCATCACGGCAAACACCAGGGCCACCAGCCAGCTCTGCGCCCAGGTCACGCGCGAGCGGCGTGCATAGCCCAGCGACCACATCAGCCCCGGCACCTGCATCAGCCCCGCCAGCACCAGCCCACCCGCCAGGCAGGCCATGGGCACCCAGTGCAGCCACCACGGCCCCGTGAGGGCCACGCCCAGCATGATGGCG
>Ga0187844_10001453_pt1 | contig 18026 bp, 24 predicted proteins | sample SpaLakP09_SKY_50_FD_134517 | JGI IMG/M metagenome (GOLD analysis project Ga0187844, IMG submission 134517) | Oligotrophic lake water microbial communities from Sparkling Lake, Wisconsin, USA - SP09_SKY_50 | ecosystem: Environmental > Aquatic > Freshwater > Lake | place: USA: Sparkling Lake...
GTGAGCATCTTCTTCAGGTTGTCGGCATAAGCGCCGCCCTGCGCAATACGCTTGGGTGGTGCCGTGTCGGTACGTTTGAAGGAGCCCAGTTTCTGCAGGTTGGCCGCATCGGCGCCAACCTGGGCAAAGGCACCGCCCGCTGCCACAGTGAAGGCCATTCCAATTGCGAGAGAGCTTGCTGTGCGACGCGCTAGCTTGCGCAGGATGTGATTCATAGTGTCTCCGTTAGTCAAATTATCCGGGCGGGTCTATCACAAACAGCCGTCCCGGCAGCGCCTAACCCCGCATGAAAAACTCAAACAGGAAGCGCTTGGAGACACTTTACTTTTTAGCGCTATATATTCCATAGTGAAAACCCTAAGTTTTTGACTACGCCGACCATCTATTTATTCAGCGAGTATTTGAAAAAATTTTCAACCAAGTTTTGAGGCTTGCAACCCTAGAATAAAACCGAGACTACAACAGCGAGCAATCCTAGCTGGCGGCCTCCACCACCCCCCCACCCAATGGAAACGCGATTTATGCCCCCATTTTTTCGTCCTAGCTACTGCTTGGCAGCCATAGTCGCCCTTGTCCAAGTGCCTGCCTACGCGCAGCAATTGGAAGAGGTGGTTATCAGCGCATCACGCGCGCAAATGCGCAGCTTTGATGCGCCTGCCGCGGTACAGCTCATCGACCGCCAAGCCATCGAGGGCGGCGGCCCACAGATCAATTTGTCCGAGTCGCTGGTCCGCGCGCCGGGCCTGACCATTCTGGATCGCCAAAACTATGCCCAGGATTTGCAGATCTCCATTCGCGGCTTTGGCGCCCGGTCGGCCTTTGGCGTGCGCGGCATCCGATTGCTGATCGACGGCATACCGGCCACGACGCCCGATGGCCAGGGCCAGTCCTCCTCGGTCAGCCTGACATCCACCGACCGCTTGGAAGTACTGCGCGGCCCCTTGGCACAACTGTATGGAAATTCGTCCGGCGGCGTGATTCAGGCTTTCACCAAGGACGCTTCCAAAGAACCGACGGTGGGATACCAGTACTACCTGGGCTCGTATGGCATGCGCCGGGCCGACTACCAGTTCTCCGATACGGTAGGCGGCTATGGCCTGGTCGCTGACTACGGCACTTTTTCTACGAGCGGTTACCGCGCCAATAGCGCGGCTGAGCGCAACCAGTTCAACGGAAAGCTCAGCTTCGAGCCCAATGCGCAAACCAAAGTCAATGTAGTTTTCAACCGCTTTGACATGCCGCTGGCGCAAGATCCGCTGGGCTTGACGCGCGCGCAACTCAACGCAGAGCCCACGCGAGCGGGAAATAATGCGATTGAAAAATTTACGCGCAAAATCGTTCTCCAAAACCAACTGGGTTCATCTGTTCAATATGCTGTAAATCCAGACAACGCGGTAACGGCGCGCGTCTATTACGGAACACGAGAAAACTTGCAGTACCTGGCCAGCACCACCTGGGTGGGCTTAAACCGCACGTATTACGGCACGGGCCTGCAATACAACGGACGCAGCCAATGGCAGGCTACCCCGATCGAGTGGGCGGCTGGATACGAGTTCGACAAGTCATCGGAGCGCAGACAAGGAGGAGCAAGCTTGCTGGGAGAAAAAAAGCCGGGTCCGCTGACACGCGATGAAGACAACGCAGCTCAAAATAACGACTTTTTTGTGCAGGCAACAGCCCATATATCTGAGCAAATTTCTCTGGTGGGGGGTTTACGCCAAAGCAATGTCACCTTCAACAGCAATGACTATATCCCTGCGACAAGCCTCGACAAAGATGGCTCAGGCACCGCCAATTTCAGCGCCACGAGTCCCGTGTTGGGCCTAACCTGGCATGCGAACGCTGCCTTGAATATTTATGCCAATTACGGTCAAGGCTTCGAAAGCCCTACGCTTGCGGAAATGGCCTATTCAGGAAAGACGACAGCGACGTTCGTCAATAGCTTTAACACCGATGTCAAGGCCGCAAGCAGCAAGCACTATGAAATAGGCGCCAAGTGGGTGCCAGACCGCAATTCCCGTGTAGACCTTTCTTTGTATCAAATTGATACCAGCGACGAGATCGTGGTGCTTTTGAGTAACGCAGGGCGAACTTCTTTTCAAAACGCCCCTGGCACATCGCGCACTGGCTGGGAGATTGCAGCCCGCACGCAATTGAGCGACCATATTGCAGCCAGCATTTCGGCATCCGCGATCGATGCAAAGTATTCGCAAGCGTTTAACGCAGGTATGGCGATACCCTCAGGCAACAAAATACCGGGCATACCGGATAGCTCTACCTTCGCGGAATTTGCATGGTCCAGCGAAGCTTTCGAAGCCAAAAACAAGGCGCCGCTGGGCACCCGCCTGGCACTGGAGTGGCAGCAAGCGGGGCGTATTTTTGCCAACGACCTGAATACCGAATCTGCCGATGGGCGCAGCGTTTTCAATCTGGCACTGAGCCAGCGCTGGGTCTGGAATCAGGGGCTTGTAACCCTCTACGGGCGTCTTAACAACCTCAGTGATGCGCGCTACGTGGGCTCCGTCTTGGTCAACCAAACCGCAACCCCGCCCCAAAGCTATGAGCCCGCCATGCCCCAAAACTGGATGCTGGGTCTAAGCCTGAGCATGCCGCTGCGCTGAACTGACCGCTGCCACAGGGATGCGCCACAATGGTGTCTCTTTAACTTTGCGGCCCCAAATGGTGCCCGCGTTGAAAAATGGCAAGGTTTGCGCCTTTGCGGTCCATCTACCCATCCATCGCCCCAGGCCTGCTGCGGGCCTTCTCGACTATGGTCGTTCTGGCCCTTTTGCTCGGATGCACCGCACCCCAAAAGCTGGCAGACCCAAGGATAGACACACCAGAGCGCAATAGCTGGGACAGTGCTGCAATCAGCCGGTGGGACGGCATGCTATTGCCTACTAAAGAGCCCACGCGCTACAGCCTAGACCACCAAGCGCCGGTTGATGCCAAAGGCCAGCGCAAGGCCTTGCGGGCCCAGGCCGATGCATCAGCCAGCATGTTGCTCACCACTTTGAATATCAGCCCCGAGGCCCTCAGGCAAGTGCATTTTTCCTGGCTGGTGCCCACCCTCATAGAAGGATCGGACCTGGGGACGCGCCAGGGCGATGACTCGCCGGTGCGTCTGGTCCTGGCCTTTGAGGGGGACCGGGGCAATTTTTCAGCCAAAGACGCGGCGCTCAATGAACTCACGCGATTGGTGACCGGCAAAGAAATGCCTTATGCGACTTTGATGTACGTCTGGTGCAACCGGCGACCAGTGGGCAGCATCATCATCAACGCGCGAACGGAACGGATACGCAAAATCGTCATCGAATCGGGTCCGCAAGGTTTACGCCAATGGCGCAACTACCAGCGCGATATCCACGCGGATTTCGAAGCAGCCTTTGGCCAAGCCCCGGGCCATCTCGTGGGCATAGGCATCATGACCGACAGCGACAACACCCACAGCCAAACCCAGGCCTGGTACGGCAAGATCAGCCTGCAATAATTCGCCAAGGGATAATTCCCGTCTCTCGCTGCCCGTTAGCATCGGGTCTATCCCCTTTTGGAGCCCCCATGGCACACGCCACTTTTCTTTGGAATGATCCATTTTTGCTCGATGCCCAGCTCAGCGACGAGGAGCGCATGGTGCGCGATGCTGCTGCTGCCTATTGCCGGGACCAGTTGCAAACCCGCGTAACGCAGGCCTTTCGCCATGAAACCACGGATCCAGCCATCTTTCGCGAAATGGGCGAACTGGGCCTGCTGGGGCCGACGATTCCAGAAGCCTATGGCGGCCCGGCCCTCAATTACGTGGCCTATGGCCTGATCGCCCGCGAAGTGGAGCGTGTGGACAGCGGCTACCGCTCGATGATGAGCGTGCAAAGCTCGCTGGTGATGCTGCCGATTTTTGAATTCGGCACCGAGGAACAACGCCAAAAATACCTGCCCAAGCTAGCTACTGGCGCTTTGATCGGCTGCTTTGGTCTGACTGAACCCAACCATGGCTCGGACCCGCAAAGCATGATCACGCGCGCACAAAAGGTGGCCGGCGGCTACCAACTCAGTGGCGCAAAAATGTGGATCAGCAACAGCCCGATTGCCGATGTGTTCGTGGTCTGGGCCAAAGAAGTCAGCGAAAGCGGCGCTGTGGGCCCGATTCGCGGCTTTGTTCTGGAAAAAGGCATGAACGGCCTATCGGCCCCAGCCATCCACGGCAAAGTGGGCTTGCGTGCCAGTATTACCGGCGAAATCGTGATGGACGGCGTGTTTTGCCCGGAAGAAAACGCCTTCCCTGAAGTGCGCGGCCTCAAAGGCCCCTTCACCTGTCTCAATAGCGCGCGTTACGGCATTGCCTGGGGCGCTTTGGGCGCTGCTGAGGACTGCTGGCACCGCGCTCGCCAATACACCTTAGACCGCCAGCAGTTTGGCCGCCCACTGGCCGCCAACCAGCTGATCCAGAAAAAACTGGCCGACATGCAGACCGAAATCGCCCTGGGCCTGCAAGGCTGTCTGCGCCTGGGCCGTATGAAGGATGAAGGCACGGCCAGCGTCGAGCTAACCTCTATCCTGAAGCGCAACTCCTGCGGCAAGGCGCTGGACATCGCCCGCCTGGCGCGCGACATGATGGGTGGCAACGGCATCAGCGACGAGTTTGGTGTCGCCCGCCATCTGGTGAACCTAGAAGTGGTCAACACCTACGAAGGTACGCACGACATCCACGCCCTGATCCTGGGCCGGGCCATGACCGGGATTGCGGCCTTTTCCAACTGAGTTCGTCAGCCATCCCGCCATGACCTACCAAGCCGATCCGCAGCGCTATGAAGACCGCATGCCTTACCGCACTTGCGGCCAAAGCGGCTTGAAACTGCCCGCCATTTCTTTAGGTCTGTGGCATAACTTTGGCGACACCACACCGTTCCAAACCCAGCGCGTCATGCTGCGCACAGCCTTCGACCTAGGTATCACGCATTTCGATCTGGCCAACAACTACGGCCCGCCCTACGGCAGCACTGAAACCAATTTTGGCGAACACATGCGGCGCGATTTCAAGCCCTACCGAGACGAGCTGTTGATTTCGAGCAAGGCCGGCTGGGATATGTGGCCAGGCCCGTATGGCCAAGGTGGCGGTTCGCGCAAATACATACTGGCTAGCCTGGACCAAAGCCTCAAGCGCATGGGCCTGGACTATGTGGATATTTTTTACAGCCATCGCTTCGACCCGGACACGCCGCTGGAAGAAACCTGCGGTGCCCTGGCAACTGCGGTACAACAAGGCAAGGCCTTGTATGTCGGTGTGAGTAGCTACTCGGCGCGCAAAACCCGCGAAGCATCCAAGATCCTCAGCGCCATGGGCGTAAAGGCACTGATTCACCAACCGGCATACAACCTGCTCAACCGGTGGGTAGAAGAGGACTTACTCGACACCCTGGAAGATTGCGCTATGGGCTGCATCGCTTTCAGCCCTTTGGCCCAAGGCCTTCTCACCAACAAATACTTGAACGGCGTGCCTGCGGACGCGCGTATCAACCGGCCCGGCGGCAGCTCCTTCAGCGCTGAGCACCTCAGCGAGCAAAACCTGGCGCATGTGCGCGCGCTCAACAGCATCGCGCAAGGCCGGGGCCAGAGCCTGGCACAAATGGCGGTGGCCTGGGTGCTGCGCGATAAGCGGGTCACCTCGGCTTTGATTGGCGCGAGCAAACCGGCGCAAATCATTGAGCTGGTCGAAACCGTGAAACAGCTGGACTTCATGCCGCAAGAGCTGGCCGCAATCGATCGCCATGCCATAGAAGGCGGTATCAATTTGTGGCAAGGTCCCACTACCGACCAGCGCCCCCGCTAAGGCCGCAGCATGAGCGAATCCGTCGTGCTGGCGCCATCCCGGCACCAGGCTACGCTATTGGCCCTGGGCGCGATCGCGCTGTGGAGTAGTTTGGCGCCACTGGGTGTGGCATTACAAAGCGTGCCGCCGTTTTTACTCACCGGCCTGGGCTTGCTGGCCGGCAGTGTGCTGGGCTTAGGCCTGTGTTTGGTGCAGGCGTTGCGGGGAGGCGCTGCGCGCGCGCAGGACCTGGCCGCTTTGCGCTTGCCGCTGACAACGCTGGCGCTGGGCGTGTACGGCTTGTTCGGTTTTCATTTTTTACTTTTTCTGGCTTTGCGTTATGCACCGCCGGTGCAGGCCAACCTGGTCAACTATTTGTGGCCCTTGGGCATGGTCTTGCTGGCACCGGTTTTTTTGCCGGGCGTGCGATTGCGCGCCGTGCATGTGTTGGCCGCACTGATGGGCTTTGGCGGCGCGGCCTTGGCTATCCTGGACGGCCCAGCAGCGCAGCAGGAAGGCACTTTAGGCGGCTTTGCCTGGGGCTATCTACCGGCGCTGGCATCCGCGTTTGTGTGGGCCAGCTACTCGCTACTCACGCAAAGAGTGGCGCCGTTTGCGACCGCGTCCATCGGTGTTTTCGGCTTGCTCTCGGGCCTCTTGTCGCTGCTGTGCCACAGCGTGTTAGAGAGCGCGGTTGCCTTAGACGCGCAGTCTTTGCTTCTGATAGCCGGGCTCGGTCTGGGGCCGCTGGGCGGAGCTTTTTATTTATGGGACGCCGCCCTCAAGCGCGGCGATGCGCGCCAGATAGGTCTTTTGTCTTTCCTCACGCCATTGCTCTCTACGCTAGGCTTGCTCTGGATGCGGGGCGAAGCCCCCAACGCGTCGATGGTGCTGGCCGCAGCACTGATTGTGGGCGCAGCGCTGCTGGGTTCGCCACGCCCAGGTCGCGACTAAATTGCGCTTCCTGACAAAAGCAAAGCTGGGTTATCCGAGGCAATTACTCGTTGTGCCCAGGGAGCAAGGCGTTTGGCGTCAGCGCGCAATACTTCCTGCTTGACGGCCAGTATCTGCGCCGGATGCATAGAAAAGCTACGCAAGCCCATGCCCAGCAGCAGGCGTGTCAGGCTGATATCACCGGCCATTTCACCGCAGACACTCACCTCCTTGCCTTGCTGATGGCCTTGGGCAATCGTTGCCGCTACCAATTGCAAGATCGCAGGATGCAGCGGGTCATATAGATGCGCCACCGATTCGTCCGCGCGGTCGATAGCCAAGGTGTATTGGATCAGGTCATTCGTGCCGATAGACAAAAAGTCGAAATATTTTAAAAACAACGGCAGTGTCAGCGCAGCGGCAGGGATTTCAATCATGGCGCCTACTTTTACAGGTCCGTAGGCCAGGCCGCGCTTATCCAACTGGCTGCGGGCGGTCGCAATATGCGCAAAGGTTTGCTTAATCTCCGAGGCATGCGCCAACATAGGCACCAGTAAATGCACCTGGCCAAATGCAGCGGCGCGCAAAATGGCGCGCAATTGGGTAAGGAACATCGCAGGGTCGGCCAGACTCCAGCGAATGGCGCGCAGACCTAGTGCGGGGTTGAGGTGCGCCGCGTCATGGGTGCTGGCATCGAGTGGTTTGTCGGCGCCCACATCGACGGTGCGTATCGTGACGGGCAGGCCTTGCATGTCCTGCACTGCGCGCTGATAAGCGGTAAATTGCTCGTCCTCGTCGGGAAGATCACCGTGACGCCCCATGAATAAAAATTCGCTGCGAAACAGGCCTACGCCCAGCGCACCGGCTTTGAGCGCCACTTGCGCGTCCTCGGGCATTTCTATATTGGCCAGCAGCTGGATTTTTTCACCATCGAGTGTCACTGCGGGGGTATTGAGCAGGCGCAAAAGGCGGCCACGCTCGAGTTCGACTTGGCGCTTTTTGAAACTGTATTCAGCCAGGATGATGGGCGAGGGATCGACGATGACCACGCCGGCATCGCCGTCAATAATGATCCAATCGTCCTGGCGCACCAACTGACTGCAGGTGCGCGCACCCACTACCGCAGGAATATCCATGCTGCGCGCGACGATGGCGGTGTGCGAGGTTTTACCGCCGACATCGGTGATAAAACCGACAAACACGCTTTGCTTGAATTGCAGCATATCGGCCGGCGACAAATCGTGCGCCACCAAGACCAGCGGTACATCCACGGTGTCACCAAGCATCAAGTCTTGTGTCGCGTTTTTAGGGCTGCTGCGCGGCGGCACGACCACCGGGTTGGCCACACCTCGCATGGCACGCAATATACGCTCGGCAATCTGCTCTAGGTCACCCTTGCGCTCGCGCAAATACGGGTCTTCCATTTCGTCAAAATTGCGCACAAGCACATCCAGTTGCGCAGTCAAAGCCCACTCGGCGTTGTACAGGCGCTCGACAATCCAGCGTTTGACACCCGCCTCTAACTCGGTATCTTGCAAGAGCATCAAGTGCACATCGAGCAAAGCGCCCAGCTCATGTGGCGCGTCTTTAGGACTCATCTGAGAAATACTGAGGTGCAGTCGCTGCAATTCCTCCACCACCTGGTTACGCGCCGCACGGACACGCTCGATTTCCGCCTCCACATCGACTTGGCGTATGAAGTAATGTGCCACTTCCATGCGGCTGGAAGCCACTAGTACTGCTCTGCCAATGGCCACGCCGCGTGAGATGGCCAGACCGTGGATAGAGAAAGTCATTTGCGCAAGAGCGTGGCTGCCTATTGGCCTTCGCCGAAACGGTCGGCCATCAGCGCCAGTAATGCGTCTATGGCCTCTTGCGCCTGCTCACCCTCGGTCTCGATGCTGACCTCTGAGCCCAGCCCGGCGGCGAGCATCATCACGCCCATGATGCTTTTGGCGTTGACCCTGCGTTCGCCTTTGCTGATCCAGATTTCACAGGGAAAGCTGCCGGCCAGCTTGGTCAGTTTGGCCGAAGCGCGGGCATGCAAACCCAGTTTATTGGTAATGGTGGTGGTGACTTGAATCATGGGCTCAGGCCGGTTGAATAAGCGGGGTAACGGGGGCGACTTCAACGATACATTGCTTGCCTCCGGCAAGCGCGCGCGCAAGCAAGGCATCCATCGACTCGTGGCGGTAATTGACGGTGCGCAGCAACATGGGCAGATTAACGCCTGCGACCAATCTACATTGCTGATGATCGGCAATTTTCTGCGCGATATTGCAGGGCGTGGCGCCAAGGACATCCGTCAGCACCAACACCGGGTTCGTACCGCTGGCCTGCAGGCAGACCTGTAAACGCTGCTGCGTGGCTTCAGGCGCATCGTCAGGTGCTACGTCGAAAGCACGCAAACTAGCGGCGACTTCCGGGAACACATGCAAGACACAGCTACGCAAGGCGCTGGCCAGCGGCGCATGGGCGATGATCAAAATATCGATGGGCATGCAATGTAGTCAAAGGTATCTCCCGATTATGCGTGTTCCGGATGAAGCCACTAGCCCTTGCAAGCGTCTCTACCGCAGCTATTGCCATTGAAGTGCGTCAAAAAATGGCTCCTCCATTTCAGCGCGAATCACAGGAGCGTACAAGGCCCAATGGTAGATATCGCGGTCGCGCTGCACCCAGGTCCAACGTGCTTGCACCGCCTGTCCACGCGGGTTGTTGCCGCTGGCTTGATAGACCGTCAGCGCGGGCCGTAAGCCAAGCCCGGGTAGCGGCGTAGTGGAGGGCAGTGCAGTGCTGCCCATTGCCTGCAAAGCCTGCATGCGCCAGGCATCGATTACAGCCTGGGCCTGCACGCCTTGCGCAAGGCGGGTGTGGCTAATGGCATACAGCCCGCCGTCCGCTTCACAACCAACCATGGACAAAGTCAGCTCCATGCCCGCCAATGAAACGGGGCGCTGTGCCTGGTCGGGTTTGCAAGGTAAAGTGGCCTGCAACCCTTCTAGGGTTACGCTGCGCCAGTTCAGCGCCGGGCTACAGCCGCCAAGCAGTAGGCACAGCGCCAACAAGCTGCTTGCGCGCCCTGGCGCACCTGCTAGAAATGCCTGTTGTACGGGCCTATGCGTTCGCAGCCTTGGTATGGACAAGGTGTACGGTTTTCTCTTACTGCCTAAAGTTGTCATGGCAATTTTTACAAGTGCCCGCCACGCTGGCGACTGCAGGCTTGAGGGCATCGAGCGTGCCCACGCGGGCAGCCACGTTGAGCTTGGTCAATTCAGCCTGCATCTTGTCTGCAGATTCGGCAAAGCGGGCCTTGTCCGTCCAAATTTCTGGCTTGGCCTTGGTTTCGCCTTTGTCGCTGCCTTCTGGGAAAGCAGCCCAAGGCAATTTGGACATGGCCTCGGCCAACGCGGCATTCTCGGCGGCAACTTTGGCATCGTAAGGCGCGCGTCCGCTGGCCATTGCGGCTACCCGGCCAAAGTGTGCTCCCATCACCGTCAATGCGGCTTTGCGGTATTTGATCGCGTCTTCCGCCTTGGCAAATTGCGCATGGGCTGGCATGGCAAGGCTGCCGATACATAGCAGGAGGGTGATCGCATAGTAGGCGGGCGTGAATGGTGTGTGCTTCATGGTTAATCCCAATGGTATAAATGTTTCTTGGCCTCATGGCAAGAGCCAAGCCCATATTTTGCCCATGTCGTTTGCTTGAGCCCGGCCTGGGGCTTTACCATTGGCAAGGCGTAGCGGGGCCTAAGCTCAATTTATGGCTAGACTTGGGCTTTAAGCCTTATGCGACTTCATGGGAGCGTGAAATTTGTTTGCGGTTCGAGTCTGGGATTTGCCGACGCGCCTGTGCCACGGAGCCATAGGCCTGCTTTTTGTGGGCTTGGTGCTTAGCGGGCAAATCGGAGGCGATGCCATGGTTTGGCATATGCGCTGCGGGTACGCCATGCTGAGCCTGGTGATCTGGCGTATCGTCTGGGGCTTTGTGGGTGGCTATTGGTCCCGCTTTTTCAGTTTTGTGTCAACACCTTTGCAGGCTTGGCGTTACGCGCGCCAGCCTTTGGCGCAGACGCAGCCGGCTGTGGGGCACAACCCCCTGGGCGCCTGGTCAGTCTTGGCGCTGGTGTCTTTTTTGGGTCTGCAAGCAGTAGCGGGCCTGTTTAGCGACGACCAAATTACCACCAGCGGGCCACTGGCATCCCGGGTTAGCAATGCATGGGTGGAACTGGCGACCCAGTGGCACACCGGGCCGGGTAAATGGGCGCTAATTGCTTTGGTTGTATTGCACCTTGGCAGCGTTTTCTGGTACCTGTGGGTACGCCGGATTGATTTGCTAAGACCCATGCTCACCGGCGACAAAATCCTGGAGAAACCGGCGCTGGACAGCAAAGACAACAAGGCCTCACGCTCACTGGCTGGCGTGCTGTTCCTGCTTTGCGCCACAGCGGTTGGCTTAGTCGTCGGAAGCGGCCAGCTATGAGTGCGATAAGCCCAGTCACCACGGCCCCAGCCGTGCGGCTGTGTGTGCCTGACTCCGCCCGTTCGCTTGTCGCAGCGCGCCTGATATTGCGGGAATATGCAGGCGCTTTGGCGGCGCCAGAGTGCGTCACCGGTTTTGAGCAGGAATTGAGTGCGCTGCCCGGAGACTATGCAACGCCAAGAGGCCAACTGCTGCTCGCAATGGCGGGGGATGAAGTGCTCGCTTGCTGCGCTTTGCGACCTTTGGACAATGTGGACTACAGCAATGCCTGCGAAATACGGCGGCTGTACGTTCGCCCCATGCACCGGGGCCTAGGGCTAGGCCGAAGGCTCACCGAAGCACAAATGGATTTTGCGCGCATACAAGGCTACAGCTGCATGCTGCTGGATACGCTGAGCGAGATGGAGGCTGCACGCGCGCTGTACGAGGATCTGGGATTTCAAGAAGTCCCGCCTTACTACTTCAACCCCATCGCCGGGGCGCACTACCTGAAAGTGCGACTCTAGGCAGAGCTGCTGCCTAGAGTCGGCTGGTCGGCCCTGAATCAGGCCTTGGCCTGCGCCAACAACGTGGCTGCATCGCTGACTTCAAATTTACCGGGGCCTTCGACGTTGAGCGTGACGACCTTGCCGTCTTTGACCAACATGGAATAGCGGTTGCTACGCACCCCCATACCGCGCGTGGTCAGGTCCAAGATCAGGCCGGTGGCTTTGGCAAAGTCACCGCTGCCGTCGCCCAACATACGTACTTTCGTGCCGGTATGTTGCTCGCGTGCCCAGGCGCCCATCACAAAAGCGTCATTCACACTCAGACACCAGATTTCATCAACGCCGGCGGCTTTAAAGTCCTCGTAGTGCGTCACAAAACCAGGCACATGCTTAACCGAGCAGGTCGGCGTGAACGCACCGGGCAATGCAAACAGGGCAATGGTCTTACCGGCGCTGGCTTTGGCCACATCGACGGCGTTGGGGCCAATGCTGCATCCCTGCGCCTCGACCTCGTGGTACTCCATTAGCGTAGTGGCGGGCAGGGTATCTCCAACTTGAATCATGGGTGTTCCTTCTATCAGTTGCAAAAAATAAAAACGGCCCAAGTATTGTGGGCCGTTTGTCGGTTTCGTGCAGCGCGAGGCTGCAAAAACTTAAACCGCTGCGGCCTTTTCCACCAAACGGGTTGCTACCCAATTCTTGGTTTTGGAAATCGGACGACTTTCGGTGATTTCGATCATATCGCCCATTTTGTACTCACCCTTTTCGTCATGGGCGTGGTACTTGCTGGATTTGCCGACGATCTTGCCATAGAGCGCGTGCTTAACGCGACGCTCAATCAGCACGGTCACGGTCTTGGTCCGCTTGTCGCTTACCACCTTGCCAATCAAGGTGCGCTTGAGGGATTGTTTAGCTTCCGTCATGGCGTACTCCTTAGGTGGCGGATGTGTCAGCGCTCTGCTTTTCGACCAGTATGGTCTTGGCACGGGCGATGTCGCGGCGCGCAATGCGCAGCGTTGCAGTGTTAGTGATTTGTTGCGTTGCCTTTTGCATACGCAGACCAAAGTGAGCGCGTTGCAGCTCTTTGATCTCCGTTTTTAGGCCGGCGATATCTTTGTTGCGCAGTTCAGTCGATTTCATAGTCATACTCCTGATTACTGGCCGATCATGCGGCTGACAAACGTCGTACGCAGAGGCAGTTTGGCACCGGCCAGGCGGAACGCCTCGCGCGCCAGGGTTTCGGACACGCCCAGGATCTCGAACACGATCTTGCCGGGCTGGATTTCAGCCACGTAATACTCGGGGTTGCCCTTGCCGTTACCCATACGCACCTCAGCAGGCTTTTGGGAGATCGGCTTGTCAGGAAAGACACGGATCCAGATGCGTCCACCACGTTTGACGTGGCGCGAAATGGCACGGCGAGCGGCCTCGATCTGGCGGGCCGTCAGACGACCCCGGTCGGTGCACTTCAGACCAAAATCACCGAATGCGACCGAGCTGCCCCGGGTAGCGATGCCGGTGTTACGGCCTTTTTGCTCTTTGCGGTATTTGCGACGAGCGGGTTGCAACATGATTATTCTCCTTTGCCGTCAGCAGTTGCAGCTGGCGCGGCGACGGTGCGTACGCGCTTAACGGCGGGTTTAGGGGCTTCTAGGCCACCGGCTTCAGCAGGTTTGTCGCTGCCGTCAGACGGAGCGGCATTGCTGCCCAAAGTACGGCGGGCACCACGGGGTGCGGGACGGTCAGCACCGGGACGGCCTGGGCCGCCACGGTCATCGCGGCGAGGTGCACGCGGACGGCGCTCTTCTTCGGTGCGTTGCTCAGTGGCCGCTGGCAGATCATTACGACCCAAGGTGTCGCCTTTGTAGACCCAGACCTTCACGCCAATAATGCCGTACGTAGTCTTGGCTTCGGACACACCGTAGTCGATGTCGGCACGCAGGGTATGCAATGGCACACGGCCTTCGCGGTACCACTCAGTACGCGCAATCTCGATGCCATTTAAACGGCCTGCCGACATAATCTTGATGCCCAGGGCACCCAGACGCATAGCGTTTTGCATGGCGCGTTTCATGGCGCGACGGAACATGATGCGTTTTTCGAGCTGCTGCGTGATGCTGTCGGCAATCAGCTTGGCATCGATTTCGGGCTTGCGCACTTCTTCGATGTTGACCGCCACTGGCACGCCGAGCTGCTTGCCCAGATCGCGCTTGAGGTTTTCAATGTCCTCGCCCTTTTTGCCGATGACAACACCGGGGCGCGAAGAAAAAATCGTGATGCGCGCGTTCTTGGCAGGACGCTCGATCAGGACGCGCGAAACCGACGCATTTTTTAGTTTGACCTTGAGGTATTCACGTACCTTGATATCTTCGGCCAACATGCCGGCAAAGTCCCGGTCGCTGGCATACCAGCGTGAGGACCAGTTACGGCTCACCGACAGGCGAAAACCGGTTGGGTGGATTTTTTGTCCCATATTTTCCAGGCCTTTATCAGTTACCGACCGTCACGTACACATGGCACGTGGGCTTGCGGATTTGGTTGCCGCGACCTTTGGCGCGGGCGGTAAAGCGACGCAGCGATGCACCTTGCTCGACGTAAATGGTTTTCACCTTCAATTCGTCGATATCTGCACCGTCGTTGTGTTCTGCGTTGGCAATGGCGGACTCCAGCACTTTTTTAATGATGCCGGCCGCTTTTTTCTGCGTAAAGGTCAGGATGTTGAGCGCCTGGTCCACTTTTTTGCCACGGATCAGGTCCGCGACCAGACGGCCTTTGTCGACCGACAAACGCACGCCACGAAGGGTTGCACGAGTTTCCATGGTCGCCTCCTATTTCTTCTGGACTTTTTTGTCCGCAGGGTGGCCCTTGAAAGTACGGGTGAGTGCGAACTCGCCCAACTTGTGGCCGACCATTTGGTCAGTGATATACACAGGCACGTGCTGCTTGCCGTTGTGCACGGCGATGGTCAGACCGATGAAATCGGGCAGGATCATGGAGCGGCGCGACCAGGTCTTGATAGGCTTTTATCCTTGGTGGCCACTGCTTTTTCCGTCTTGGCGACCAAGTGGTGGTCCACAAAGGGACCTTTTTTGAGAGAACGAGTCATTTACCTACCCCTTATTTCTTGCGACGCGAGACGATCATGACCTGCGTACGCTTGTTGGCGCGGGTACGGTAACCCTTGGTCAGATTGCCCCATGGATCGACAGGGTGACGGCCTTCGCCGGTCTTGCCCTCGCCGCCGCCGTGCGGGTGGTCGATCGGGTTCATCACGGTGCCGCGCACGGTCGGGCGGATACCCATCCAGCGCTTAACACCAGCCTTACCGAGGCGGCGCAGGCTGTGTTCTTCATTGGCGACCTGGCCGATCGTGGCGCGGCAGTCAATGTGGATCTTGCGCACTTCACCCGAGCGCAGCCGCACTTGGGCGTAAGTGCCTTCGCGTGCCAGTAAGGTGGCTGAGGTGCCCGCCGAGCGGATGATTTGCGCACCACGTCCAACTTGCAACTCCACGCAGTGGATGATGGAGCCCACCGGGATGTTGCGCACCGGCAGGGTATTGCCAACACGGATAGGCGCTTCGGCGCCGCTCATGATGGAGCTTCCCACTTCCAAACCGCGCGGGGCGATGATGTAAGTGCGCTCGCCATCGGCGTAGCAAATCAGCGCCAGATGGGCAGAGCGGTTGGGGTCGTACTCAATACGCTCAACCTTACCGGGAATACCATCCTTAATGCGGCGAAAGTCCACCACACGGTAGTGGTGCTTGTGCCCGCCGCCCTTGTGGCGCACCGTGATGTGGCCGTTGTTATTGCGACCGGCATGCTGGAATTGCGGCTCCAGCAGTGGCGCATGGGGCGCGCCCTTGTGCAGGTGATCGCGCGAGATCTTCACCACGCCACGACGGCCTGGTGAGGTGGGTTTCATCTTAATGACAGCCATGATTACGCAGCCTCCCCGCCCAGGTTGAGCTCTTGTCCGGGCTTGAGCATCACATAGGCCTTGCGCACGTTGTCACGGCGGCCCATGGATTTGCCAAAACGCTTGGACTTGCCCTTGGTGTTCACTACGGTAACGCCTTGGACTTCGACTTTGAACATCAATTCCACTGCGGCCTTGATTTCGTACTTGGTCGAGTCTTGCAGCACTTTGAAGGTGGCGACATTGTTCTTCTCGGCAACCATGGTGGCTTTCTCAGACACGATGGGCGCGATCAGGACTTGCATTAAGCGGCCTTCGTCAAATTTGGTGGGATGTGAACCGTGGCTCATGCAAACATCTCCTTGAGTTGATCCATGGCGGCCCGGGTCACTAAAACCTTGCGGTAATGCACCAACGACACCGGATCGGCGTAACGGGGCTCCACCACCAGGATGTTGACCAAATTGCGCGATGCTAGGTACAGGTTCTCATCCACCTGATCGGCAATCACCAGTACCGATTGCAGATTCATGGCCTTAAAGCGCGCCGCGAGCGGCTTGGTTTTGGGCGAATCCACCGTCAGCGAGTCCACCACCGCCAAGCGACCTTCACGGGCCAGTTGCGAAAGAATGGCGGCCATACCGGCGCGGTACATCTTTTTATTGATTTTGTGGCTGAAGTTCTCGTCAGGCATATTCGGGAATATGCGACCGCCTCCACGCCACAGGGGCGAAGACGTCATACCAGCGCGCGCGCGGCCAGTTCCCTTTTGCTTAAATGGCTTCTTGGTCGAGTGCTTAACCTGCTGGCGGTCTTTCTGGGCACGGGTGCCTTGGCGCGCATTGGCCTGGAAGGCGACGACTACCTGGTGCACCAGGTCTTCGTTGTAGGCGCGACCAAACACGGTTTCAGGCGCGTCGTACTTTGCGGTTGGCAGACCTTGTTCATTGAGGAGTTCGAGCTGCATCAGTTCGCCCCTTTCTTCGCCGCGCTCTGGGCTTTAACAGCCGGGCGCACGGTGACAAACCCACCGGCCGAACCGGGGATGGCACCTTTGATCATGAGCAATTGACGGGCTTCGTCTACACGGATCACATCCAAATTCTGGGTGGTCACCGTCTCGTCGCCCATGTGGCCGGTCATGCGCTTACCGGGAAACACACGTCCCGGATCTTGCGCCATACCGATAGAGCCAGGCACATTGTGCGAACGGCTATTACCGTGCGAGGCACGCTGCGACTTCATATTGTGGCGCTTGATGGTGCCTGCGAATCCCTTGCCGATGCTGGTGCCCTGCACGTCGACCTTTTGGCCAACAGTGAAAAGACCATTCACAGCAATCACCGACCCGGCTTGGTACTGGGCAGCGACATCGGCGGTAGTGCGGAATTCTTGGATGATTTCGCCGGCCTCAACACCCGCCTTGGCGAGATGACCTGCAACCGGCTTGGTTACACGCGATGCTTTGCGCGAACCAAACGTTACCTGCAAGGCAACGTAGCCATCATGGGCTTGGGTTTTCACCTGCGTCACACGGTTGTTTGACACGTCCACCACCGTGACAGGGATTGCATCCCCCTCGTCGGTGAATAGGCGCATCATGCCCACCTTGCGACCCAGCAACCCTAAATGATTGCTAAGACTCATTGTTTTCTCCGTAACTTCCACCGTCGCCACTTCAATTGGCGGCAACGTTGTGATGTGAAAGACTGTTGATAAATCCGTCCTGCACTGGCCGACTTTTGTCGGCCTAATTCAAAGACAGCCTAATAGTATAACCTGAACCGAGGGGCTATCGGCGTTTTGCGGCCACAAAAACGCCAAGATCTCTGGCCCAGGCACGAGGTGCGCTGCGCCTCGAAACACTTATTGCAGCTTGATCTCGACGTCCACGCCTGCGGGCAGGTCCAGCTTCATCAGGGCGTCCACCGTCTTATCGGTGGGGTCCACGATGTCCATCAGGCGCTGGTGGGTGCGGATCTCGAACTGGTCACGGCTGGATTTGTTGACGTGCGGCGAACGCAGGATGTCAAAACGCTTCATGCGCGTCGGCAGAGGCACTGGGCCCTTGACGATGGCGCCGGTGCGCTTGGCGGTGTCAACGATTTCAGCTGCCGATTGGTCGATCAGCTTGTAGTCAAACGCTTTGAGACGGATGCGAATTTTTTGCTTGGTGGCCATGGTAATTCCTTGGTTGGATGCGAATTACGCAATGATTTTGGCAACCACACCGGCGCCGACGGTACGACCACCTTCGCGGATAGCAAAGCGCAAGCCCTCTTCCATCGCAATGGGGTTGATCAGCTTGACCGTGATCGAGACGTTGTCCCCTGGCATCACCATCTCTTTGCCTTCTGGCAACTCGATCGCACCAGTGACGTCCGTCGTACGGAAGTAA
>Ga0187844_10001455_pt1 | contig 18012 bp, 20 predicted proteins | sample SpaLakP09_SKY_50_FD_134517 | JGI IMG/M metagenome (GOLD analysis project Ga0187844, IMG submission 134517) | Oligotrophic lake water microbial communities from Sparkling Lake, Wisconsin, USA - SP09_SKY_50 | ecosystem: Environmental > Aquatic > Freshwater > Lake | place: USA: Sparkling Lake...
GCTGAAACCATCTTGTGGCTTGCTTCAAGAAACCTTAACGAGCAAACTCAAACAGGATTGCTGTGGGAAGATCGCGCTATTGTTCCTTGGTGATTAACCAAGAATTGTTGTCAAATAGGTAAAAGTATTCAATCGCATTAGACTAAAAGAATTATGGCTGACGATCTTATTCAAAAAATAGCGGAACTTAGTTCGACACTATTGACTATTGAAAAGGTGTTAGACGTAACTAACATGGCTATAGAAATAAAAGAACTTGAAGTCCAAGCTTCCGCGCCCAACTTGTGGGACGATCCAGCCGCAGCCCAAGTAGTAACTTCAAGGCTTTCTTTCTTACAAAATGAGTTGAAAAAAGTACTTGCGTTAAGGCAAAGACTTGATGATGTGGCAGTGCTTATTGAACTAGCAACAGATGAAAATGATACTGCTTCATTAACAGATGCTAAGAACGAAATAAATAATTTGATTCCAGCAATTCGTGAAATGGAAGTTAGAACTCTGTTGTCAGGTGAATATGATGCTCGTGAAGCTTTAGTGACAATCAGATCTGAAGCAGGCGGTGTTGATGCTGCTGACTGGGCTGAAATGTTATTAAGAATGTATATACGTTATTGCGAAAGACAAAATTGGAAAACAGATATTTACGAAACCTCTTATGCCGAAGAAGCTGGAATAAAGTCTGCGACATTTGCAGTGCATGCACCATACGCATATGGAACACTTTCTGTAGAACAGGGAACTCATCGTTTAGTAAGAATTTCTCCATTTGATTCGCAAAGTAGAAGACATACTAGTTTTGCGGGAGTCGAAGTTGTTCCCGTTGTTGACAAAAGTGATCAAATTATAATTTCGGATGATGAAATAAGAGTTGATGTTTACAGATCATCAGGACCAGGTGGGCAAGGAGTTAACACCACTGATTCAGCGGTAAGAATAACCCACCTTTCATCTGGCATTGTGGTCTCTTGCCAAAACGAACGAAGCCAATTACAAAATAAAGCAACCGCGTTAGCTGTGCTGCAATCTAAATTACTAGAAAAAAGGCATCAAGAAGAACAAGCAAAAATTGATGCCTTAAAAAACTCAACATCTGGTTCATGGGGAAACCAAATGCGCTCCTACGTACTTGCTCCTTACCAATTGGTGAAAGATTTACGAACCGAATTTGAAACGGGAAATCCTGCAGCAGTTCTTGATGGCGATCTAGATGGATTTATCGAAGCGGGAATTCGCTGGCGCAAACAACATTGAACTAATTAAGTAGGCAACACCACAGGCTTCCTCGAGGCGAGTCTCACGCGTATCTCCAGTTTCAACCGATAATCTAAAAAGTGGAGACAAAATGATCAAATTTGAAAACGTCACTATGGCCTATCGCAAAGACGGCAACCCTGCGTTAAATGACGTAACATTTGAAATCGCCGATGGCGAATTTGTTTTTCTTGTTGGCCAATCTGGTGCTGGTAAATCAACAATTTTACGACTATTAATTAGAGAAGAAACCGCCAAAAATGGCACTGTGTTGATTGATGAAATAAACATAGGGATGCTTCCCCAAAAAGAAGTACCAAAACTTAGAAGAAATATTGGTATGGTTTTTCAAGACTTTAGATTATTGCCTGAAAAAACAGTTGCCGAAAATGTTGCATTCGCCTTACAGGTTTTGAGTAAATCTCCCGATGAAATTAAACAAACAGTTCCCGCAGTTTTAGATTTAGTAGGACTCTTAGATAAAGCTAATCGAAGACCAGAACAATTATCAGGTGGAGAGCAGCAAAGAGTTGCGATTGCAAGAGCTTTAGTTAATAGACCAGCAATTTTAATGGCTGATGAGCCAACTGGAAATTTAGATCCTGATACTTCTGTTGAAATTATGCGCTTACTTGATCAAATTAACAAAGCGGGTACAACCGTAATCATGGCAACTCATGATGCTGGAATTGTTGATCAAATGAGAAAAAGAGTAATTGAAATTACTGGTGGCACAATCATTAGAGATCAAGCCAGAGGAGTTTACGGATACTCATGAGCCCATTTATGACCAGAGTCAGATTTGTCCTTGGTGAAGTTTGGCAAGGAATTAGTAGGAGTATCACCCTCACAATTGCGTTAATTGCAACCTTTGCTATCTCACTATCTTTATTAGGTGTTTCTCTATTGGTTGGATCACAAGTAAATGAAATGAAAGACTATTGGTTTGACAAAGTAGAAATTTCTATCTTCCTATGCACCAGTGGCAGTGACACAGCAACTTGTACAAATGGACCAGCAACAGAAGCTCAAAAAAGTCAAATCAGAACAGATTTAGAAGCAATGCAACCACTGGTTGCTGAAATTTTCTTCGAAAGCCAACAAGATGCATACAATAGATTCATTGAAAGATTTAAATCCTCCCCAATTTCTGCAAACGTGACGCCAGATCAATTACCTGAAAGTTTCAGAATAAAGTTATCAAATCCAGAAGAATTCATAACAGTAGTAAATAAATTTACGAGTCGTCCAGGAATTGAAGCAGTTAGAGATCAAAGAGCCACTTTAAGCAAACTATTCAGTGTTTTAGGTGGACTACAAGCACTTGCCCTTGGTTTTGGTTTAGCGATGCTGGTGGTGACCTCACTTCTAGTAGGTAACACAATCCGGGTAACTGCCTATGCCAGACGCCGAGAAATAGGGATTATGCGACTTGTTGGGGCCTCTAAAATGGCGTTACGTTTACCGTTTTTACTTGAAGCAGTTTTTGGTGCATTAGTTGGTGGGATTATCGCTACTGGGATATTAAGTTTCATTAAAGGTTATTTAGTTGACCAAGTTATTGCCACGTCATTTACTTTTACGTCATTTTTTGGATGGCAGGCAGTGGTGAGTGCCTCCATAATTTGTTTAGTATCAGGAACTTTGTTAGCTTTTATCACAGCTTGGTTTGGTATCGCTAGACATTTGAAAGTCTAGGTTTTTTATGAAGTCTAAAATAAGAAGTTTTTTTGCCCTTATTTTCTCCTTAACTCTTATTTTTGGGGTAGGTCTGCCAGCACAAGGGTTACCAAGAAATATTGATGATGATGTAAATGCTGCTCAACAAGAACTGGAAAGTGCTAGTGCAATTGTTCGAGAAGTTGCTGCAGAATTAGCTGAAATTAAAAAACAATTACCAATCGCTGAAGCCAAATTAAAAAAAGCACGAGAACAGCTTGCGGTGGCCAAAGAAAAAGATCGGATAGCTGCAGAAAAACTAACTGAACTAGAACTACAACTACAAATTACTCAAAAGAATTATGATGACACCAGAAATTATGTGGCAGATGTTGCTCGAAGTCTTTATCAAGAAGGACCTTTGGCTACCCTCGAAATATTACTTGGTTCAACTGATCCAATTGATTTCAATCAAAAGCTCATGGACATGCAAACCTATATTGGTAATCAGAACGTAAAACTTGCGCAACTAGAAACTATTAAAGTTCAACTGCAAACTGAACAAGCTGCTGTTGCTGCTCAAAAAGTTATTCTCGAACAACAAAAAGCAGAAGCATTAACCGTCGCGAAACGAGCAAAAGATGCTGAAGAAGAAGTTTTGAAATTAATAGCCAAACAAAAAGCTTCTTTGGCAAGAGCTGAAAGTGAACGTGAATCTACTAGAAAAAGATATGAACAATTACAAGCCGAGCAAATCCGTTTACAACAATTGGCCAGACTGCGCGCCGGGTTAGGTGGCAATATGGCTGGAGAACTTTATTGGCCTGTGCCAGGGGCAAGGTTTAGCCAAGGAGTGGGTGCTAGAAGACATCCAGTTTACGGTTACCGTTCGTGCCACACAGGAATTGATTTAGCTGGAAGTACAGGCACACCCGTAGCTGCTGCTGCCACTGGAATTGTTACCGCAGTAACAACACTTCGTGCTTACGGACGAGTGATAGTAATTGCGCACAACGGTGGTCTTTCCACCATGTATGCGCATTTATCAAGATTTAATGTCAATGTAGGTCAAGGCATCGCTGTTGGTGACACCATCGGATATGTGGGATCTTCTGGATGGTCCACTGGTCCTCATCTTCATTTTGAAGTTCACGTAAATGCGACTCCCTATAACCCAATGGGCTGGTTTGGTTCACCAAAAACCCCAGTAACTTGCTAAAACTACATATTTAATTTATTTTCCCCACAGAAATAGGCGTCACCTACAATTAAGGCATGAACCCAAAGCAGCCCCAAAACACCTTCCTGATACTTGGCGTAGGTGTAATTTTTGTTGCCGGATTTATGTTTGGCTCATTAAATAATTCAAAATCTGCAACATCACTACTAGACGAAACCGTCAGCAAAATTTTAAAGAATTCATCGGTTACCACTAATAGAGAATCTTTAGAAAGAGCAGCTATCGAAGGAATGCTTAGATCGTTGGGGGATAAGTGGAGTCAATACCTCCCGGATGCTGGTAATGCCTCATTTGAAAATTCAGTTGAAGGCCAATATTCCGGAATGGGTGTTTGGTTAAGAAGTGATGAATCAGGGTTAGTTGGGATAGCTGGTGTGGTGCCAAGTTCACCAGCAGAATTTGCCAACCTTCAAATCGGGGACATAATAAAATCAGTTGATGGCATAGCAACTCAAGACAAGAAATTGTCTGATGTTTCAAAATTACTTTCCGGCAAACCAAATACTAATGCAATTTTGTCAATCATTAGAGGTGAAGAATTTCTAAATTTTTCAGTTAAGAGAACCGAAATAAGAAGTAATCCTGTCCAACTCAAAAAATTATCAAATGAAATTATTGTGATCTCCTTAACTGAATTTTCTCGCGGTTCAGCTGGTTTAATGCGGGCAGCCTTAGCAGGAAGTGGTCCGCAACGAAATGGAGTTATTTTAGATTTAAGGGGAAACCCTGGTGGCTTAATGATTGAAGCAACTGATGTGGCGGGGGCATTTTTAAATGGTGGTTTAGTTGTGGAATTTCACAAGCCGGGTAAATTACCGGAACTATTTAATGCGGTAGGTGATGGAGATTCAAAAACACCTTTAGTGGTTTTAGTTGATAGCGGAACCGCGTCAGCAGCTGAAATTGTGGCAGCAGCTCTGCAAGATAGAAATCGTGCCGTAATTGTGGGTGGAAGAACTTTCGGTAAAGCTGCAGTGCAAGATTTAACTGAACTATCTGATGGTTCAGCCTTAGAGCTAACAACTGGTTACTACTTAACCCCTAACGGTAAACGACTTGAGGGCCAAGGGATAGAGCCTGACATTGTGGTTTCTTCCAATCAATCAAAACAAGTCGCTGAAAATAGAGCTTTACAAGTCTTGCAAGGTTTGATCTCAGGCATTGGGTCTCGTGGTTAATTATGAAAGAAAAAGGAAAAAAATTAGTCGCCCAAAATAAAAAAGCGCGCCATGATTATTCGATTGAGGATGTGATCGAAGCAGGAATAGTTCTAGTTGGCACTGAAGTTAAATCACTTCGGGAAGGTAGAGCAAGTTTGGTGGATGGTTTTGCCCAAATCAAGAACGGTGAAGTTTGGTTACACAATGTTCACATTCCTGAATACGATGCAGGAACTTGGACCAATCATGAACCACGAAGAATTAGAAAACTATTGGTTAATCGGTTAGAAATAACCCGACTTAGTAAAGCCCTACACGATTCTGGTAACACACTTGTGCCGTTAAGTATTTATTTCAAAGATGGTCGAGCAAAAATTGAATTAGCTGTTGCCAAAGGTCGAAAAGAGCATGACAAACGTCAAGCGCTAAGGGAAAAAGATGACAAACGTGAAGTAGCCAAGGCAGTAGGGCGACGCTCCAAGGGTGTAGAATAAAGAGTTCACAAAGAAGAGAAAATTTTTTGTGAACGATTTACAACTCAATAGGGGGTGAACGGTTTCGACAACAGTGAATCGCGTTAGGTGAAGCGGGCCGAGGTTCAAGGCAGAACTCGTAAACCATGTCTTGAAAAAACAAGTGCAAATAAATCTCGCACTGACTTTGCTCTAGCTGCTTAAAGTAGCTAAGCCATAAAGTCCGTCAGCTCAGAAGTTCCTTCGATCTGAGATCTGGCGTCGAAAGAAGGATCACCAATTAGTCGGGTTACGAGATTAATCGGGAAATCAAACAGTAACTTTGACCGTGTTGCTAGCAAGGCCACGAGTAACTAGCAGGTCAAGAACACGCAATTGTGGATGCGCCCGGAGAAGACCTAGTACGACGCTGCTGGACGCGGGTTCAAATCCCGCCACCTCCACCGAAACAAATCATGTGCCCACAATCAAATTGTGGGCACATTTTGTATTCATACACATTTTCAATGCCCCACTAGCATCTGCCGTATCAAATGGCGTAGGCTCACTAGTGGTTGCAAGTTAATGATTTATGCAAGGTGTCTTTGATGCCGCGCAAGTCAGCGGCGAACACCCCGTGAAGGCAAAAGCATTGAGCGGTACATCAACAAAAAGCAGGAGAAATATATATGCCACAAGGCAGCGTCAAATGGTTTAACTCAGAAAAGGGCTTTGGATTCTTAGCTCCAGATGGAGGCGGACCAGACGTGTTCGTGCATTACTCAGCAATTCAATCTGATGGTTATCGTTCATTGAACGAAGAACAAAGAGTTGAATTCGATATCACCGAAGGCCAAAAAGGTCCACAAGCAGCAAACGTGAGACCAGTTTAGACCAAGGACTTCATACATTAGGCCCGCTAAGAAATTAGCGGGCCTTTTATTTTGAATTAGAATTAATTAACTTAAAGTCTCAACCATCAAAGCTTTAATGGTGTGCATTCTATTTTCGGCTTGATCAAACACAATTGAATTCTTAGAATTGAAAACTTCTGCGCTAACTTCTACGCCAACTATTCCAAAAGAGTCTTTGATTTTTTTACCAATCGAAGTACTGTCGTCATAATAAGCAGGTAAGCAATGCATAAATTTAACATCTTCATTATTAGTTAAATTTAAAACATCTGTTGTTACTTGGTAGGGTTTAAGTAAATTAATTCGCTGGTTCCACACATTTTCATCTTCGCCCATAGAAACCCAAACATCAGTATGAATAAAATCAACACCAGAAACGCCTTGGGCGATGTCTTCGGTGATAGTAATTTTTGCCCCAGATATTTCTGCCAGACCTTGAGCAATATTTTGAATTTCTAAACTCGGGGTTAACGAATTAGGTGAAACAAGTCTTACATCCACACCTAAAATTGCAGCTGTTACCAATAAGGAATTGCCCATATTATTTCTGGCATCACCAAGGTAGGCAAAAGAAATATCTTGGAGTTTCTTTTCGCTGTGTTCCATCATCGTCATAAAATCTGCCAGCATTTGAGTTGGGTGCCAAGTGTCAGTTAAACCGTTAAAAACTGGGACAGCAGAATAGTTGGCTAATTCTTGAATAGCACTTTGTGAATATCCTCTATATTCGATGGCATCAAACATACGACTCAATACTCGAGCCGTGTCAGCTATTGATTCTTTGTGACCAAGTTGAGATGAACTGGAATCAAAGAAAGTGGTGAAGGCACCTTGATCGTGAGCGGCCACATCAAAAGCAGCACGAGTTCTAGTGGAAGTTTTTTCAAAGATAAGTGCAATATTTTTGCCTTTAAGGTGCTTCTTTTCACGGCCGTTTTTCTTTTGCTTCTTTAACTTCCGGGCACGTTCGATTATTTGCAGTAGTTCCTCGGCACTAAAGTCGATTTCTTTTAAGAAATCCCTTCCCTTTAGTTTCATTAATAAATCTTCCTCGCTTGATCGGAAATCAGGGGCTGAAAAGTCAATCCTACCCAAGGCTTCTGCCAGAATCAGATTGTGACTACTCCACTAGACAGCCCCGGTTCCCTGGGTGACACCCTGCTTGATGAACGAACGCTGGAAACCAATGATGACGGGGATCATGAAAAATTCGCACACTATGTCCAAAAAGAAAAGATTGTGGAAAGCGCAGTAACCGGAAAACCAGTAATAGCTTTATGTGGGAAAGTTTGGGTCCCAGGCAGAGATCCTGGAAAGTTCCCTATTTGTCCTGACTGCAAGAAAATTTTTGATTCACTTAAGTGATTAGCCAAAACCTAGCTTCAATGCAAATATAAAAGCATGAGTATTGCCCCCCTAGAAACTCAAAGTGTTTCCCTTCAAACAAATCCCAATACTCCTTGGGTTTGTATTGTGTGGAATGACCCAATCAATTTGATGCATTACGTGACACATGTATTTATGACCTATTTCAAATATTCCAAAGAGAAAGCTGAAACGCTGATGCTTGAGGTTCATAATGATGGAAAATCTGTGGTGAACACAGGTTCAAGAGAAGAAATGGAACGAGATGTCAATGCCATGCATTCCTACGGCTTATGGGCCACGTTACAGAAATCTTGATTATGGAAAATCGGGGATTTAGAAAACAAGTAAATGGTGAAATAGCTTTTCAAATTGAAGCTTTAGAAATAGCACTGCTGACTTCCATGATTGAACAAATTGTTGCGCTATTAGTCCCGCTTAAAATTAATGAGAGTGCTGATCCCTTGGCTCAATTGATAGGCATCGATTCCACTGCAACTAAACCTGATGACGATGTGTTGTTGAGGCTACTTCCTGATGCTTATCAAAACGATAGGGAAGCCTCTGAGGAGTTCAGAAGATTCACAGAAAGATCTTTGCGGGAACTGAAAATAAAACGTGCCCAATTTGTGTTGGAGAATCTACCTGAGCCAGATGAGACTGTTTCAATAAAACCTAAAGACTTTGAATCTTGGCTCACTGTCATAAATGATGTGAGATTAGCTCTTGGTACCAGGGTTGGCATCACCGATGAGCAAGACGAAGACGAAATAACAGGGGAAGAGGACCTAGATCATGCTAAAGATATTTACGCTTGGTTAACGTGGCTGCAATCAAATTTACTGGAGGAAATGAATTCCTAGAAATTATTAAAGGCCCTGGGTTTTCACCCAAGGCCTTTAATTTAATTACTTAACTGATATTTAGTGACCTTCGCTCTTAGCGAATGAACGATCATCAGCAAAGCTCTTCATGCGTGCGATCTTGTAAATCATTAGACCGAACACTGCTTTAGCCAAGACGTCTGCAATTGAGTAGCCGTATTGACGAGACACGAATGAGGCTGTGCCTTCGAACCAAGCGCTACTAAAAAATTCGCCAAATGCTGGGAATAGGTAGCTGATTGGGTAAACGCCCCAAGTTGCAATAAGTAATAGTCGCAACTTCGCAAGTTCTTTACCAACGCCTGCTGGTTGGCGACCCATTGAGTTGCCAAGTTCAACAAACAAGATGTAAAGAATGTAAAGGAATGGAATTGTTGAAAGTGCGCCCCATACCATTTTTGGACCAAGTTCTGTTGCAATTTCACCTGGGTAACCAAGAATGATCATCAATGCTGATGCTGGAACTAAGCGAACTAACAATTTGCTTTGAACTTTCTTTGCCAATGCAAGTACTGCAACTGTTTCTACAAGTAGTAGAGGAACAGTTAGAAGCCAATCAACGTAGCGGTAAGCTTCGTTGAATCCTTCTCCTGCAACTAATGAATAATCTCCACCCACAGCTGTTTGCACATATGCGTGACGGAAAGAATCAAATATTCTGAAATAGTGATAAGCAGCGATACCGGTAACAGTTGCTGATGTAATCAGCGCTTGACGGTAACGAGGCAATACACGGCCTTGCGCAACTAGCATGAATAGTGTTGCAAAAATCATCGATGCTAGAGCAAAAGACAAGACGTTGTATACAGCCTGGAACTGTCCGTTAGACAGAACTGAAACTCCAACCATGCCAAACTCCCAAACGACAACGCAGCAGTTTTGAAACTCTTCCCTAAAGAAAAGCCCTCAACCACTACCACCCGAATTTCGGGCTGAGACTGACACTAGCGCCACTTTCCAAATCTGGACAACATATGAATAGGTTTTGTCACCATTTTCGTTGCTCAGGGCTGATATTTGTGGGGAAAGCAGGCCTTAAATTCGGTTTCGAGGTAGAAACCGGGGAGAAGAACTTCGGGCAATAGTATTTGCTTAATTATGAATAATTCACCCATCGGAGTGCTGGATTCAGGAGTTGGTGGGTTAACCGTTGCCCGTGCAATTTTGGATCAACTGCCCAATGAACCGATTCGCTACATCGGAGATTCCGCTAATGGCCCCTATGGGCCTAGGCCGATTGCTGAAGTCAGAAAATTTACTCTCAAAATTATGGACCAACTTGTGGAAGACGGGGTCAAAGCTTTAGTTATTGCTTGCAACACAGCTTCTGCGGCCACTCTGCGCGATGCTCGCGAGCGCTACAAAATTCCTGTTGTCGAAGTTATTGGTCCTGCGGTTCGTCGAGCAGTGTCTGTGACAAGAAATAAAAAAGTTGGAGTAATTGGCACCAGAGCAACAGTAGAAAGTGGGGCATACGATGACGCGTTTGCTGCAGCACCACAAATTGAATTGTTTTCTAAAGCCTGTCCTCGTTTTACCGAATTTGTGGAAAGCGGTATTACTTCAGGAGAAGAAGTATTAGCTGTTGCTAAAGAATATTTACAAGAATTAAAAGACGCTCAAATAGATACTGTTGTTTTGGGCTGTACACATTTTCCTTTAATTTCAGGAGCTATCGGCTACACCCTAGGCGCTGATGTCGCAATTGTTTCCAGTGCTGATGAGACTGCTCGCGACTTATTTAGAGTATTAGTAAATAAAGAACTATTGAGAGATGAAAAAGCTGGCAAACCAAAACATGAATTTTTGGCCACTGGCGATATTTCAACTTTTGCCCCATTAGCGAAAAGATTTCTGGGCCCAGAAGTTACAAATGTTCAACAAGCTTAAAAACAAGATAAGGTGGAACTCATGACAAGAAGTGATGGCAGAGCTAAAGATCAATTAAGACCAATCAAATTTGAAAGAAATTGGTTAGAAAATGCTGAAGGATCTTGCCTAGTCCACTTTGGAAGAACCCGAGTTCTTTGTGTTGCATCAGTAAGTGCAGGTGTGCCCAGGTTTAAGAAAGATTCCGGAGAAGGTTGGGTCACAGCAGAATATGCCATGTTACCAAGATCAACTGAATCAAGATCAGATCGCGAATCTGTTAAAGGAAAACTGGGCGGCAGAACCCAAGAAATTTCAAGACTTGTGGGCAGAAGTTTAAGAGCAGTAATTAATAACAAAGCACTTGGTGAAAACACTATTGTTTTAGACTGTGATGTTTTACAAGCAGATGGTGGCACCAGAACTGCTGCCATAACAGGTGCATACGTTGCCTTAGTTGATGCTTTGAAATGGGCTAAAAATAAAGGGATCATTGATTCAGTCGAAAAGGTATTAATTGACTCAGTAGCTGCAGTAAGTGTGGGCATTATTGACGGGGAAGTAAGACTTGATTTGCATTACGAAGACGATGTGCGTGCTCAAACCGATATGAACGTAGTCATGACTGGTGGCGGTAAATATATTGAAGTACAGGGAACTGCTGAAGGTGCACCTTTCGACAAATCAGAATTAGACAACTTATTAGCAGTGGCTGCTCAAGGATGCGTTGAATTAACTAAATTACAACTTGAGGCATTGAAGTAAAGATGAAAAAAATTGTGTTGGCAACAGCCAACACTCATAAAGTTATTGAATTTCAAAGAATCCTTAACGAGCTACTACCTGGTTTGGTTTTGGTGAAAGCAACTGATTTTCCAGGAGTTCCAGAAATCGAAGAAACCGGATCAACTTTTGCAGAAAATGCTTTAATCAAAGCTAAAGCCATAAATGAATTTACAAATTTGCCGGCTCTTGCTGATGATTCAGGTTTAGTCGTTGACGCCCTTAATGGGGCACCAGGAGTTTTTAGTGCCCGCTACGCAGGAATTGGGGCTAGCGACAAAGCCAATGTGTTGAAATTGCTTTCTGAAATAAAAGACATTGAACAATCATTGCTCAACGCCAGATTTGAGTGCGCCATAGCTTTGGTTGACCGATCCCAAAATTTGGAATTAGTTGTGGATGGCCAAATGCCAGGCCAGGTCATAAAAGAGATTCGAGGTGAAAACGGTTTTGGTTATGACCCAATATTTGTGCCCCAAGGATTAACCAAGACTTCAGCTGAGTTAACTGATGTAGAAAAAGACCAAATTAGTCATCGAGGATTAGCGTTAAGAAAAATGTCAGTAGTTTTAAAACAGTTAATAGGCTGAGCACTGACTCAAACTACTTGCTGTATAGTTTTGCCTTCACGTAACTTTTATTTGGAGGTTCGTTGGACAAAGTATTTTCAGGCCGAGTCCTAGTACTTGGCGCAGGCTCTGTGGCTCAATGCTCTTTGCCTCTGATTTTAAAACACATCGCTAAACCAGCTCAGGTTACTGTCATAGACAAAGATGATCGCTCAGATCGAATAATGAATGAAATTAAACAAGGGGTTACTTTTAAAAAAGATTTTATTACCCAAACAAATTTAAATGAAAAACTTTCAACTTACGTTTCCTCAGGTGATTTACTTCTTGATCTAGCATGGAATATTGATTGCAATGCAATTTTACAATGGTGTCACGATAACAATGTTTTGTATTTGAATACTTCCGTTGAAGAGTGGAATCCTTACGTTGATGGGGCTGATCGACCAGTTTTAGAAAGAACCCTTTATCCAAGACATATGAGAATTCGAAAAATGTTAAAAACTTGGGATAAGAAAGGTCCCTCAGCTGTTGTTGAACATGGAGCTAATCCTGGACTTGTTTCTCATTTCACTAAAGCAGCTCTAGTTGATATTGCAAATAAATTAAAACAAGACGGTAAATCAAATGAAAAAATTGAGAAAGCTTTAAAAGAAGAAAAATTTAATGAGCTGGCTTATTTATTAGGAGTAAAAGTAATTCACATTGCTGAGCGTGATACTCAAATTACTAATAAACCTAAGCAAGTTGATGAATTTGTTAACACTTGGTCAGTTGAAGGATTTTACGAAGAGGGAATTGCTCCAGCAGAACTTGGGTGGGGCACACATGAAAAAGAATTACCAAAAAATGGGCTCTTACACACAGGTGATGGACCTTGTAATCAAATTGCAATTGCCCAACCCGGTGCTAAAACTTGGGTGAGATCTTGGGTTCCAGATTCTGAAACAATTGGCATGGTTATTAGACATGGTGAAGCATTTACTATCACGGAACATTTAACCCTTAAAGATGATGCAGGAAAAGATATTTATAGACCAACAGTTCATTACGCTTATTGTCCTTCAAATGAGGCAATTGTTTCTATGGCTGAACTAGAAATGCGTCAATGGGATTTGCAAAAAAATCAAAGAATTATGAATGAAGAAATTATTGATGGAGAAGATCGCTTAGGTGTTTTGTTGATGGGCCACGAATACAAAGCTTGGTGGTATGGCTCATTGCTTTCAATTCATGATGCAAGAAAACTTGTTCCAGGACAATCTGCGACCACATTGCAAGTTGCTTGTTCAGTAGTAGCGGCCTCAATGTGGATGATTGAAAATCCAAATGAGGGTGTCCTTGTTCCAGATCAACTGCCTTGGAAATATGTGCTTGATGTTGCCCAAGAATATTTAGGCGAAATGAGATCAGTTGCGGTTGATTGGGATCCTTTGAAAACAAGAAATGATTTATATAAAGGGCTTAATGGCAGAAAGTATGACAATGATCCGTGGCAGTTCAACAATTTTTTGGTTTAATTTTTGACTTTGGTGCGGGAGAGGGGACTTGAACCCCTACACCTTTCGGCGCTAGATCCTAAGTCTAGTGCGTCTGCCAATTTCGCCACTCCCGCAAGATACAGAGATAACTCTACGGCGTACGCTTTTAACAAGTTAAACCAATCTGGAGTATTGCTGTGAAACAAGACCAAATCGAAGCAGAAATAATTGCTGCTCGTGAAAGATTGGCAAAAAATCTTTCAGAACTTGAATATGCAATGAGCCCTGCGGGCTTGGCTGAGCGTGGCAAGGATTTTGCTAAGAAGGCATTCACACATCCTGATGGTGAATTAAGAATTGAAAGAATAATTGGCTCAGTAGTCGGGGCATTAGTTAGTCTAAAAATAATTCGTAAGATCTTCTAACTTAAGAAAAAAAATGGCAAAAATAGCGATCATTGGCACAGGTTACGTAGGTTTATCTTCCGCTGTTGGTTTTGCTCATCTAGGGCATGATGTTGTGGGCATTGATATTGACGAATCTAAAGTTAAGAAATTAACTTCTGGCATAAGTCCAATATTTGAAAAAGACGTTGAAATTTACTTAGCCCAATCGCTAGCTAAAAATAAGATTATTTTTTCATCAGATTATTCAGATATGAAAGATTGTGATTTTGTGTTTATGTGTTTGCCAACACCTCAAAATGATGACGGTTCAGCGGATATTAATTACATCTTAGATTCTGCAAAAACATTAACAAATCAATTAAAAGAGAACGCAACTTTAGTTATCAAGTCAACAGTTCCGGTAAATACTTGGAAGAAAGTAACCGAAATTCTAAACAGAACTGATGTTTCAATAATCTCAAATCCTGAATTTTTGCGCGAAGGAACTGCACTAGAGGACTTCTTCAATCCAGATCGCATCGTTGTGGGTGGTTTAAGTGAAGAAAAAGCTCATCTAGTAGCAGATCTTTATAAATCCAAAGATGCAGTAATCGTATTTACCGACAACACTTCCGCAGAGATCATTAAATATGCATCTAACAGTTTCTTGGCAATCAAATTATCTTTCGTAAATGAGATTGCTGCTTACGCAGAATCAACGGATGCAAATGCTCTAGAAGTTCTAAACGCAATGGGACTTGATAAAAGAATTGGTAAAGATTTTCTTAAACCCGGACCTGGGTGGGGCGGAATGTGTTTCCCTAAAGATGTAAGTGCATTAAAAGAGTCTGCTCGAGAAAAAAATGTGCCCATCCCTCTCTTAGATGCAGCCCTAGAAAGTAACTTGAAAGCCCATGCTCGAATTGTCAGCAAAGTAAAAAAAGCACTAGGAGGATCTCTTAAAGACAAGAATATTTCTGTTTGGGGACTTGCATTTAAAGCTAACACCGATGACATTCGCTTCTCACCGGCAATCTCAGTTATTGAATTATTGATTTCTGAGGGTGCTCAAATAAAGGCATTTGATCCGGTAGTAAAGCAAGTTAAAGAATTGGCAATAGAAGTTAACTCAGAAATTAATCAAAGTGTTGAGAATGCTGATGCGATAGTGGTTTTAACAGAATGGCAGGAGTTTAAATTAGTTGAACCTTCACTGATTGATAAATTGGTTAAGCAAAAAATAGTTGTGGATGCAAGAAATTTGCTTGATAAAGAAAAATGGATAAATAGCGGTTTTATATTTATTGGAAATGGCTATAACTAATTAATTAGCGGTAAGTCTTAGTTCAGCCCTTGTTTCATGCCAAGGAGCATTACAATTTGAATTTATTGGAAGTTCTAATACTCCTTGAGTTTTTTTCACAATGTTTGCTTTTCCTGTTAAATTCGAATCAATCACAACAATCTGATCGTGTGCGAAGCAACCACCTGGCATAGTGGTCGCATTTAATTTTTTCCCGTCAGCACTTCGATAGGTACCACCTGTGAAATAAATAGATTTTGGTGAACCTGAAATATTTTTTGTTAATACTTGGATGTAAGTATTTCCATTGGGAGATTGATAACTGGTACCACTTGTGAATTCAATATTGTTTGCCATAGTCGCATTATCAATTTTTCCGGTCATGGAATAAATAATCGCATCTAATGAAAGTTTAGTAGCACTTGAATTATTTGCAACCGACCAGCTTTTTACTTTACCTTTTGCGTCAAGTTTAAAGTTTGAATAAATTCCGTTAAATGCACTAATTGGGGTCTTCAGTGTTATAGAACTATTACTAAATTTTACAGAACCTTTGGATGGATTGCTTACTGCCAGTCCCGTGGATTGAACTGAGAAAGGTTTCAAACTTCTCCAGTATTTATCGCCACTTAAACTATTTTGAATCATTGTTACAGCAAAATCTGCGGAAGAGTTTTGAGAAAGATATTTTTGAGCTATTGCTAATTTATCCGGATCACTTGAAGCTATAGCGGTAAATAATGCTTTTACATTCGAATTTGTTACTGAAGCATCAGCAATTGGAAGAGCGGTTGCAGATACTGAATGTGCGATTAAAAATGTGCTTACCAATAGGCCTGAAAGAATTTTAGTTTGCTTCATATTTTCTCTCTTTCTATTGTGTCAACTATAAAGCCAATAACTCACTTAGTGGAACATCACACTCATGTGATTATCAAGTAACACTTGATTTCGCCTCGCCTAGGTGTTGATAATCGCCACTTTTTACATATTCGGCTATCCGAACAAAGCCCTCCCAAATCTCTTGGTAAGAATTTGTTAATGGCGATATCGCCAATCTGATGCAATTTGGAACGCGGTAGTCAGGAATTACATTTTTATCAATTCTTAATCCTCGAGCTATCTTCTCTGCATCTTGATGATGCATAGAAATATGCCCACCTCTCATTTTTGAATCTCGAGGTGTGGTTAACTCAAAACCTAGTGGAGAAAGTAGTTCATCAAACATTTCAATCATCAACGAAGTACCGATGGCAGCTTTTTTGCTTATTGAAATTAAAGTTGCATTCTTGATCATTTCAAATGAAGTTTTAACACAACGCAGTCCCAAAATAGAAGGACTTGCAATTTGAAACCCACGCATTCCTTCGGCTTTTTCGAAATCAGATCCCATTAAAAATTGATCGTTTTGGGCAAACCAACCTTGAATTGGCATGCTTAATTCATGCTGTAATTTTTGACTCACGTATATCCAAGCAGGGGCACCGGGGCCAGAGTTACCATATTTATAGGTACATCCAATTGCTAGATCAACATCATCTTGATCAAATTGCAAGTCAACAACCCCAATGGCATGAGAGGCGTCCCATACAACTAAGGATCCATTGTTGTGAATCAAGTTAGTTAATTCTTTAACATTATTTAGGGCACCTGACCGATATTGAATTACCGAAAAAGTAACTAAAGCAACATCATCAGTTAAGTATTTCGTTAATTCTGATACAGATATTATTTCGTCCGAACCGTTGTATTGTCCCGCTTTTGATCGAATATCATTTTGAATAGTTACTAAATTTAGATTTAACTCTTGAGCAATTCCTTGCAAAATATATCTGTCAGTTGGAAAATTTGCTTCATCAATAATTACTGTTTTTCTATTAGGTCTGGCAGTAACTGCTGCTTTGCAAGCACGATAAAAATTTATACTTGTCGTATCAGTTACTAATACTTGTCCACTTTTTGCGCCAAGAGCTGCTTCCCCAACCAAATCTCCTACTTTTTGAGCTTCATCAATCCAATGTGTCCAACCATTAACTAATTCTTTACCCCATTCATTGAGTAAAAAATTATTTATATTCTCAATTGTTTGTTTAGGTAATCGTCCTAATGAATTGCCATCCAAATAACAAAGAGTTGGATCTGTTTTTATGAATTCAGAAACATATTTGCTCAAAGGGTCATTGCGGTCTAGTTCCTGCACCTGGGCTTGAGTGATCATGGACAAATGCTAGGACTTGCGTAGGATTTGGTCTATGTCAGATTCCAAATTCCAGGCTTCCCTTTCCTATTCTTCCTATTTAAAGGTCAATGAGCTTTTGGAATTACAAAAACCTGTATCTGATGGTCCTGAGCACGATGAAATGCTTTTTATCGTGATTCATCAAACTTATGAGCTTTGGTTCAAACAATTGATTCATGAATTCAAGCGTGCCATGGTTTTGTTAAATCAGGACAAACTATTTGAAACTTTAGCGGTATTGGGACGAATAAGAACTATTTATAAAACATTAGTTGCTCAAATTGATATTTTAGAAACAATGACACCTTTACAGTTCAATTCATTCCGGGGTCGCCTTGAGTCAAGTAGTGGTTTTCAATCATCACAATTTAGAAAAGTTGAAGCAATACTTGGTCGACGAGATACTTCAATGAGTTCTCATTTTGACCCTGAGTCAAAGGATTTCAAAGAAATAAAC
>Ga0187844_10001456_pt1 | contig 17991 bp, 12 predicted proteins | sample SpaLakP09_SKY_50_FD_134517 | JGI IMG/M metagenome (GOLD analysis project Ga0187844, IMG submission 134517) | Oligotrophic lake water microbial communities from Sparkling Lake, Wisconsin, USA - SP09_SKY_50 | ecosystem: Environmental > Aquatic > Freshwater > Lake | place: USA: Sparkling Lake...
ATTAGCCAGCAAGCTGTCCAGTAGTGTGTCAGGTACGTCGTGTTTCTTCGAGCTCATTGTGTCTCCAGACTAGGTGGCAGTTTCCTGCCAAATGTCCGTTTACACAAAATTCAGCACACGCCCTCTATAGAACGGTGGAGAGCCATGTGCTCACCACCTTCTCATCTTTCTCTATTATCTTCTGCCAAACCTGCGGCTGACCAGAAATGGTCGAAGTCATCACCTACGCCCCAGCCAACATCCTGTCCCAATTGGCGCACATGGTCGAGTCGAACCAGGAATGCAATCTGCTGCCACTTTGGCAAGGTCAGTACGTATTGCCGTGTCTGATCAATACTGGGGGATGTCGCGTGCTGCTCAATAGGCCGGGATGTACAACCTGCAAGAGATGTGAACATCACGCCAAATGTGTGTAGAGGCATGTACTAATTTGAAAATTCATAGCTGCTCACCCTCCAGATCTACTTTCTGATATGGGATACTGACCAACGTTTCCCTTTCATGGATTTTGAGTGCTATGTCTCATCCCACCTGTATGCATTCTGCACTAAGCACCAATGAAGATGTGATGGAGTTTGCCCATTGTCTACTGCGCGTATCAGACCAGTTGCACCGTACTCTGAGACAACTGACTAGCGTTGCACGTAATGACTCAGGAACTGCATACGCACTTCTTACAGAGGAATACGGTCTCCGAGCACGCACAAATATCCTGTTAAACGATAGCGCTCGACACCAACTAGAAGGCCTAAGTTTTTCACAGCAGGAATTATTGCAGGCCCTAGAGCAAGTTGGTCGCTACATTGAGAATGCAGACTCCCTGGAAGTACTCCGTTCTACAGTCTCAGATCTGGTGACATTTGCTACTTCTATTTCACCCGGAAAAGAAAAAATCGTGAACTTTCTGGCTGGCGAACTAGAAATTACTCAAAAGTAGTGAGTCGGTTGGTGTTTAACCAACACGATATGTGTGTTACACACTTGAGGAAGCTATCGTGACCACACGAGCCTTAGTACTTTTTTCTGGCGGACAAGATTCGACAACATGCCTGGCCTGGGCGTTAGCGCGATATGATTATGTTGAAACCATTGGATTCCAGTATGGCCAGCGTCATTTCGTAGAACTCGACTGCCGGAAAACGATATTAGGCAAGCTACGAGCCATTTCATCTGTCTGGGCACAACGCCTAGGTGAAGATCACCTACTGGATCTTTCGTTGTTGGGTCAAGTTAGCGATACCGCTCTAACTCAAGATAAAGCCATCGAATTTGAAAAGAATGGTCTCCCGAATACTTTTGTCCCAGGTAGGAATTTATTGTTCTATACCTTTGCAGCTACGGTTGCCTATCGACGTAACCTAAAAGTTCTGGTAGGTGGTATGTGTGAGACTGATTATTCTGGTTACCCAGATTGTCGTGATAACACATTAAAAGCGTTACAGGTTGCATTGAGCTTAGGCCTAGATTGCCCACTTGTGCTAGAGACCCCTTTAATGTGGTTGGATAAGGCTGATACTTGGCGCATGGCCAACGATCTTGGTGGAGAAACACTTATCCACATGATTGAGGAGTGTACACATACCTGCTACATGGGCGACCATATCACCCGCCACAATTGGGGATATGGTTGTGGCATGTGTCGGGCATGTGAATTACGTAGCCATGGACATCAAAAATTTATCTCCAATGGTGCTAGGGGTCTTACATGAGCATAATCACTTTGGCTGCGGGTTCGGCTTCACTCGAGTCTGCTCGCAGTATCGTTACGTTTCCTGATGGTCATCCATGTCACAACGTACATGGACACAGTTTCCAGGTTACCGCACTTACAGAAGTGTCGAGAGAATGGCCATCATTCCCTGGTGGAGAAATCCTCTCTTTGAGAAACGCACTAGAAGAGACAGTTGCACCTCTCAACTACAGCTATCTTAACCAAGTACTTGAACATCCTACAGACGAGAACCTAGCATTCTGGATTCAAGAACACTCACACCTACCTCAGGTTAGCAGGATTTCCATCCGCAGCACGCGCTTGCAGGGGGTAGACTTAGATTGGCATGGCGGGAGACATATCTGGCGGAGATACCGCTTCCAAGCGGCCCACCAATTACCTTATGTCCCTCCCGGTCACAAATGTGGGCGCATGCATGGCCATCGATTTGAAGTCGTCGTATATGCAACTCAAAGCCAAGACTTTCACCAATCAAGCATCACCTATGATTACATTGATCGTATCTGGGCACCAATACAGTCAGAACTAGATTACCAATGTCTAAATAGCATTGCGGGATTGAGTAACCCAACTAGTGAACTGATCTCTTCCTGGTTATGGTTTCGCCTCAAACAATCCTTACCTGAGCTTTCTTCAGTCACTGTCTTCGAAACAGATTCTTGTGGTGCAAACTTCGACGGCAGTACCTATCGAATCTGGAAGGATTTTACTTTAGATAGTGCTGTTCAGGTACACAGTGCACCTCCAAATCATTGTTTGGCGCGTCTCCACGGTCATACTTTTCTGCTGCGCTTGCAACTACTCGCACCCCTCGATCAGGTCATGGGGTGGACTATCGACTTCGGTGATGTGAAAGCTAAATTTGACCCAATTTTCAAGCAATTAGACCACCATCCGCTACACGAAATCGCTGGGATCTCCAGCAGTGACACAGCATCGCTGGCTCAGTGGATCTATCAGATGGCTAAACCCCTGCTACCACAATTAGTTCAGGTGGGACTATTTGAGAACGAAGAATGTGGAATCATCGTAACCGAAAGCCAGGAAGGTTCTATACTTTCAGTTTGATATACTAATTAAAATAATTTCTATGAGCTAATTTATATATTAAGTTTTCAAATTATAGTTTTTTTGATATGTTCTATGTTGTGGAGCGATTTCAGATTTATTATGTTTCCATTTTGATTCATGTCAATGCCAGGTAAATGCATTTGCTTAATATTTATAATGGATGGAGTGGGTATTATCTAGTCCGAAATGTTTGACGGATTTTTGATAAATTATCTATAAATTTCTACCAACTTTTTGTATAGCAGAGTTTACTTATAAAGTATGGCAGCCATAGGTGAAATTGGTCCTTGGGTGACAGAGACCCCAGGGGAACGTCTGTTTCTTATCGCATATGACCTTGTTCAGGATGTTGGAAGTACGATCTCTTTTTCGAATTCATGGATCGTTTCTACTGATGGATTCGGGGAGTTCATACGACTAGTTGCTGCGATGGAGTTAACACATCGTTGCCTTAATGTGGCAGTTGAAAAAAACAGAACGAATCAAGGTGGCTCGGTTGAGAGCATAATTCGGGAACTTCGAAGTATCGATGTTGGGCAAGGTGTACCAAATAGCGTATTACGTATGCTTTCTGAAGCAGCAAGGCTTGCTGCAGATGCATACGTCCATCAAAAGCTAACTGATGGACAAAAAAATAGAACCCATAAGAATGAAAAACCAAGGTGTTGTTGGTGTGGGGTGCATACTGCCAGGGGGAAAAATAATTCAAATGATGATACTGCAACTGTTGAGCATCTCTGGCCAGAGTACCTTGGAGGTACCTCTGTTGAGGAAAATCTAACCATCGCTTGTAAAGCTTGCAATACTGCAAGACAGCATGCGTTTACATGGGCATGGTTTGGTCTTCAATCATGTAATGAGGAACTTGACAAAAATAATAGACTGCCAAGGCATATTTATCTTGCCTTGGCTTTGTATAGGTTAATGCGCGTTGCGGCGGGAAAGACTAAAATATCTAGAGACATCATTTCTCTAAAAAAAGCATCAACAATGCTTAGGGGGGCCGTGCCGGATGTGGTATTGCAACCAAATCGGCGGTATACCTTTTTTGAGATTCTCAGTTTATCGATGGAGTGAAAATGGCTAAAGAAAAGAAATCAAGCAAGATCAATAAATATTGGGCTCTGGAAAATGTGCAGAGAGATGAATACCCGGAATTGAAGTTCTATATATTTCATGCGCCTGCATCAGATCTGCTTGAATGGGCCGCAGTCGATAGAATGACTCCAGATAAACCAAAGTCTATTCAACGAAATCTTAATAAGACGAAAATTCGACGAATTGAAGAGTACTTAAATGCTCCTTTTGCAAATACAATAGCCACTTCTGTGGTTGTTGTTTTTAATCAAAATAGCACTTCATTTTCAATAGCTAAATCAGAAAATGGTCAATGTGTTGGTGGTGCGGGGGAGTTGTCTGTTTCCTGGGATCGCAAATTGCCTGCAGCAACGATTGTGGATGGACAGCACCGTGTAATAGGTGCAAGCAACGTTGGCGATGGATCTCTTCACTTAAATGTTGTTGGCATAGTTGGTGCGGATCAAACAGAAGGTGCCTTTCAATTTCTTGTAATTAATAATAATAGTTCGCGTGTCTCGCCAAGTCACGTTAAAGCTTTATTTGCCGACTATCGAGAAGAAGAGCTTCTTGAACGTATGCTCACAAGTGGCAGTACGAATATTGATGAAGAGAAAATTACTGCGTTGGACTACTTTGATCGAGGTTCTGACAGTCCCTTTAAGGGGCAGGTGAAGTGGGCAAAAAATAAAAATGGTTTTGTTGTGCCAAATGCGCTTGAAGCTGGGTTTTCGGAGGTGCAGAACAGAAGTGCGCTTCTTGCAATACAAGATGTAGAGTTGGATTCATTTACCGAAATTTGGACCGCTATCAAATCGGTGTGGCCTCATCTTTGGAGTAAAGATACTCATCTTTTAGAGAAGGCATGTGTCCAGTCGCTAACTGCCTATGTTTGTGATTCTTTAGAGAAGATACGTCTTTTTAATGAGTTTGATGTGCAATTGTCTGACCCTGATGTCCTTAGGTCCGAGGTTAACCGTGTTCTGAAAATGTTGGATCCAAATTTCTTTGAGGTTGAATGGAGAACGACTGGGCTCGACACACGAGCAGGTCAGGAAATGCTACTGCGGGATCTGCGACAAATTTCAAGCAATCTTCGGGCTAATAGGCAATGGCATTCGGATCTTGAGACTGTCAGTATAGCTGCAGTTTCAAATGGAATTACCAAAAAGGGATCCAGGCCTAAAAAGAAAAGTACCTAGCACTAGGAATGCTATTTGTGCTCACCTGATTGTTAAAGCTATTTGTGGTGGCGAATAAATATTATATTCGTTTGGGTTGCTAAATTCGCAAAGTGGGCATGGCCAGTTTTTCATTTGGCTTGCCCCCTTCTAAATTTTTCATGAATGGCATCGCCTTGTTTAATGAAGTGTCTAGTCAGATTAACCTTTCTAATTCACTTAAGGTGCAGTCTAAAATGCTAGCAGTCCCCTTTCCCAAAGGGAGCAGTGTTTTCCTATTGCCGCGCGCCTCTTTTGCCGCAAAATATGCTTGGTGCTTGCTACTCTTCCAGGCAAAGACGAAAATATCTGCGTTATTCGCTAGATGCTTGAGTTTTTCTGTAGCTACCACGTCAGAATTCACTTCTACCTGAGCCAATGGCAGAAGTTGCCGTAGGAACTGCCGTGCACGCTGCCCAGCGGGCTCAGTTAGGGTATATATGCCGATTAAGCCATCGAAGTCGGCATGTGTCGTGGCTTCAATCTTATCCCCATTCCTGTCTGGGAAAACGTCCAGTAAATCAGCACAGCCGTAATCCTTCGCTAGCAGAGACAGTATTGCATACTGAGTTGATTTGAGGCGGTGGGAGTGAATGCGTGCCATCTCCACTATGGTTATGAAAAACCGTAGTCGAGACTCGTTGTCTGGAGAAGCCTGCAGAGCCAATATTTCTGCAGCATTAAGCGCCCAGTCGATGTTGCCTGGTGCGTTGTTAGCTACAAGTATCTCTTTGTAGGCATCAAGTGCTTCGGTGTAATCATTTTTAGAAGGACCAAGACTAATCAGTGCTTGAACCAGGGTAGATGCCAACTCAAGTTCGTTGGCTGACACCATGCCATTCCATGCCACGATGCGAATCAACATAGCGTACAGTGGAATGAAACCACGCACTGGAGACGTTGGGCGATCAACGAAAAACTCCACTAATGAGGCGAAGGCATCGCGAAATACATGTTCTGCTTCGCCACTAGAATTGCCGATCTTCTCTGCCAGCTGGAGACATAATTCAGGGTCTGAGGTATACGATTCCACACTCCAGCACGTAAGTGACTCTTCTAGAATCTGCAGTGGAGGTCGCTCATAGTTCCCTCTGTCTACATAGCGAGCCCAAGCCAACCAATTGGTATTGGGCTGTTCAGATGATACTTTTGGAGGCTCTAATCGCTCTGATGTCAACTGCTGTAGACGGGTTAGGGTACGTTTTGACCAGAGCCCACGTTCAACTTCGGATGCATTGCTAACTGCGTCAAGCACACGGAGCGTAATTTGAGTGTCTTCCAACTCCACGGCACAACGCAGCATGACATCGTAAGTCCATGCTTCTGGGAAGGCCTCAAATGATAATCGTAGTGCCAGTTCATAATCATCATCGCCCCAGGCCTGTCGCGCCAATTCAAATAGATTTGCGCGCTGTGGATGAGAGGACGCGAGTCGGGCAGACCAACATCCAATTAAATCACATCCAGAATTTCCCGGGTAAGCGGTGGAGATGGCCTCGCAGCGCGCAATATTCGGCTCGTCCTGCCCCAGTTCATAGAGCAAAAATGCTTTTAGCACGTTAGGTTGACAGATACCTTTTCGTTCTAGAAATAGAACGCCGTAGGGACGTGAAATATTGTCCCGAAAAACACTTAGTATGGAGTCAACATCGGGGTCATTCTCGATGGCTGAGATATAAACTGCATATAGTGCTTCGACAAGATCGATAATGATCTGGGCTGGTAATGATAGACCCAGAATGGACTTGATAAGTGAATAATTATGTGCGAGTTGATGTTGATGGCCGAGACCAGCCAACATGCGTATTTCCAAATATTTGTTCTGCTCAGCATCAATACGCCCGGTAGCTATCAATTCGTCACGTAGGTGCTGGGCATCTGCCTCGTTGCCAGCCAGCAATGCCCGATCAAACTCTGCGCGGATCTTGCCAAATGGGCGTTGGGTCCGATCTTGAATATCTGGGCGACGACGTAGCAAGCTGAGATACAATCTCAAACCTTCAATAATGTCGTCGCGTACCGCCAAATCAACCGGTTGAAAGTGGAAGATGAAGCGGCCGAAGCGTTCTTGTAAGACACTTTCGATCTCATCACCGCTATCAGCCGGCAACGGTTGGCTATAAAAGTTGCTATAACTCGGGCCAATAACTGCTGTCAATTCCTGCGCCATCGCGGATGCCGAAGACTCGTCGGCAGCCATGCCATACCACTCACATGGTCCATTTTCATCGAAAACTGGCAGTACGAGAGTTTGCTGTGTGCCCTGGCTAGCAAAATTGGCAATCCATGGGCTTACTTGTTCCAGCCAAGGCGATGGTGCCTTGCCGCTGACAATAGTGTTCCACTTCAGCGCATTCCGTCCGGAGAAGAAACGCTCTAACCAGGACTGTTCCTGCGGGGGTAAGGAGTTAATCATGACCATCCCTTGTAGCGAGCGAACTCAAGGCGGGTTCTACCAAGATCATGCTGGTCAAGAGAAAATTCAACCCATTCGTCATTTATTACCATTCCGTTGTAGGTTAAATTCATTGAACCCATCAGAAGACAGCGGGTAAGTAGAATGCCTTTGGTATGCAATTGGTCATGAATGTGTACTGAGAGGTGATCTTCCAGACAGTGTTCCCTAGCCAACTCTGCGATCCGGGAACGGAATGCATCATTACTGGCTACGTTGCGGGTGACAATATGAATCATTTTCCCATGATTCATCAAAGTTACTAGCACATCGGCGAGGCGGATCTCACGCCTTCCCCATTCCGGATTGAGGGCATCGAAACTGCCAGATCTATTATCGATCAAGACAACATTGCTGACCCAAGGGGAAACAATCCAAATATCGTTGCCAGGTTGCAACACCTCTGCAACGAACATGGTTTGTAACAACTCCTGGATCGTGATGACACCAGTAGTTTGGGTCTTAAAAATGCGCCGATAGAGAGTTGTCATTGCACTGCCTCGACGATTTCAATATCAACCTCAATCATAGATTGGGTCTGGCGGACACCCTGTAGGCGAGCATAGGCACGTAGGTAACCTGCTTCAACTGGGTTAGTTACCAATACATTGAGCGCATTAGCCAATCTTGCACGATCATCTTCTGGACAAGTCAGCGTTACTTGGCGGCCAGCAGTAAGTTGATCGGCAGTTTGCGTCAACCAGTTCTCCTCCAGCAGCGAAATGCAAACACGATCGTCACCAATTGTCTCAGCCACTAGCAGACGTTCGATTAAAGGCAACTCAGAGAAAGGATTTCTCATCTGTAGTAGTGACTGGCGGATCGCCCGACCGCGAGGCCATAACAGGCCATAAATAGCACTAATACGCCAGGCAACTCGATCGCTGCCTAGTGGAGCACCTATGTCGGAAACAACTCGGTCGATGTCATCCGATTGACTCAGGTAATAGCTCATGATCCGTAGATCAATCTCGATGCCAATACGTGCTTCCTCACCTTGCCACTGCTTTAGCACTCGAGATAGGTAGAAATCTGTTGCCGCACTCGATCCCGGTCGCAAAACACGATTCCCAAGAGCTACTAAAAAGCCGTGGAAGGCAGAAAACCCTTCTCGCATTAATGAGTGGCGTAAGAGTCGGAAGGATCGTGCCATTTCCTCTTGGCTGTTTGCACTCCGAAATTGACGCACAAGTGAAGCGCTTTCCGAATTGCCATTATCGCCATCCTCAGCCAGTAAGGTGACCATCTGTTTAAGTTGATGATCAATTATCTCAAATTCACCCATGTCCAGATTTGCGCGTACGGTAGAAAAAAATCGACGTGGGTCTTCAGCATATCGCCGCATAATTTCTTCAATCAGTCCGTTGCCCCCTGGGCTACGTTCGGAAAACCACGCCTCTACTACATCTGGGTTGAAGCCCACTGCTTGGCTGGGTAGCGCTGGGCCGCGATCTAAGTCTACCGTCAGATCTTCTGGGTCAATGCTCGGACAAAGGTCGGTGATGGAACGTAATATTGCTGCAGCAAGAGTCGAATGATAGACCCCGCGTAACCATGGCTCCCAATCTGCATCAATCGGCTCCCACAAAATTGAGCCAAACTCGTGCAATTCCTCGATCACAGCGGGATTGCGCAGACAGGCATCCAGATCCTGGCGTAGCTTGTCTGGACCTCCTGCCATCTCGTCATTATTCTGTACCTCTACTATCTGCGACTGGAATAGCAAGTTCAGCACATACTGTAGCGAAATCGACGCTCGTCCCTGCTTAATGGAGGCGTCGGCCTCGGCTAAGCAAGTCTGTTTGTGCATTGCTTCATAAGTCAGGGCCGATAGGTAGATTTGTGCCAGCCACTCCCGCAGGAAGGGGCTGCCAATCATGGCCACGCGCTCTCCGCGCCAAGCAAGATCAATAAAGCGTGCACTGCGTAAAGCACGCCACTTTTCTTCGTCGCCTGGATTGTTGCGAAGGTACAAGTCAGAAGGTATTTGGATCAGGAATAACACGCTGTCGGCGGTATATTGTGCCCCTAGCCCGACTGCCTGGTTCTCGTGTTGGAAAACTGTGTCGGCCCGAACCTTCTCCGTACCAACGCCAATCTCGGCCGAGGCCCCCACTGCTAAGCGTCGAATCTCGACCGGGGTATGGCGTGAGTGGGTAAAAAAACCAATACGAGTGATGATTGCATCCCACAGGCTTCCGGCCGGAGGTGCCAGCCAACTTGGTTCTGTTGAGGCGACAATTTGCGTATGCCATTCTAAAGTGGCATTTGAAGAATCTTTCACTATCGTTGGTGGCGTTTTAGGGACGAGTCGGATCGGACGATAAACTGGCAATGCTACCGCCTCCTCACCACGGTGTATCAGATACTCTCCGAGCAACACGTGACTTCCAATTGCCTCGATTCCAAGACCGAAGGCACCGCTACAGATGTCTGACACACTGTTGAACTCAGGCGAAGGTGCAATCCAATGGCGTTCAGTGCGATTCCGCACTCCATAGCGCCGACTGACACGTCCAGGAGCGAACTCGCGCAGTGCAGCGAAAACCGACATCGCGTTAGCATTGAATAGATGTGCCGTATCGGACTCGGGCAGATCAATCGTAACTTCTGCTAAGTTGAGGTCAGCGAAAAGAGAACCTGGGATAAAGTCTGGCAGTGGATTATTGAAGACTTGGTAGTCCAGATGTAGTTTACCATCTGCGCTCCAGTAACTTGCTAATCGTCTTAGTGCAGTTGGTAACACAGTGGTCAACAAGGGGCGTGGATACTCCCACAATATGGCTGACAACTCCTCGTTAGATAGGTGTAGGGCTCTCCCTATATAGTCGGCAAGTTGCCGGGTACCTGCGTCGGTCTCAAGAATATTACGCAATTCACGCAATAGGCGTTGACGTCTCTGGGGATGGAGTTTGTCTCCACTGCTCAGATCTCTCCAAACGCTGCCAGCAGGACCATCCTGCAGTCGCAGGGCCAAGTAGTCGATGGTGGCATACACCGCTTGCATACGCGTAATATATCGGTTCGATAAAGGCAGAGTACGAACTGGTAATTCCGGATCAAACAACAAGTCGTAACTCTGGTAAGTTGCACGATCTCGGCCATAATCAGATAGCACAACAGCTGTCCAGGGACGCATGCCGCGAGTGCGGCCGCCCCGACCCTTGCGCTGAAGGAAGCCCGCAATACCGCGTGGTGCCTTGTGCTGTATTACCGCACCTACGACCGGATCATCGAAACCCACTTCTAGCACGGCGGTAGCAACGATGACGTCCGCACCTGCGTCAACACCGCGATCCTGTGAACTAACCCGCTTGACTACCAAGCGATGCTTGAGACCCTGGTGTAAGTCTTGGCAGAATCGCCAGTCTTGCCCATTGGCATAGCGCAAGAGCGAGGTTCCGGCTTCGCGTAGCACAGCAAGGCCCCCATCGGGGGCATGGAGCATGTTAGGGTGGCCATAGCTATTACGACCCTCTGCACTGAGTAGGTCGAAGTACAGACGGTTGATCACGTCCAAATTGTCAGTGAAAACGAAAGTACGCTGGCCGAACATACCACGGCTAACCGACTGTTCCGGTCGTAAGACCTTTGGGTCGAGACAGCGCTGTAGCACCATAGCAGTCTGGATGGTTGTGGAGAGAAGTGCTGTACGTGAGACAGGATCGCCGCGTAGAGCGATCATATACTCTGCACCCTCTGATTCAATTTCATCGGTGCGCGGTGACACTTCATCTACATGTTTAGTGAGACATCCTGTTAACTCGGAGAAAAACAGTGATGCTTCGCGTAAGGTTGCTGACAAACCAACAAAGCGCAGCGACTGTCCGATAAGGCGTTGCCAGCGTCGCATGAGGTATGCGACTTGGGCACCATGCTTTCCCTCGTAAGTGTGGACTTCATCCAGTAATACCAGTTCGGGTGCACGCAGTGCTTTTGAACCTACACCAAACAGATGCATCAACGAGTTATCAGAGAGACGCTGATTGAGCATCTCTGTTGTAGAGAACAAGATGTCTGGTACGGAGTTCTTGAGTGACTCCCGAGTAAACTGAAACAACGAACCATCCAACACGGCCCCACAAGAGGAACACACCAAGCGTTCACGACCCTCACAACGATCATTGTGCAACCAACGCAACTCACCTCCACAGTCGAGACAAGTAAGAGTCGGGCAGATCTGGTCGTTTCCTATTTTTGGCCATTCACAGAATTGTGCAGAGTGAGGCGTATCTCCATAGAGGGCTCCAACTCGAATCGACACCCGGTCTTTTTGCGGTAAACCTGCTTGTAGGCTTTGGATGCGTTTTAAGACTTCGCATAGCTGATCCTTAAGCAGTTCGGTTCGAGGATATAGGGCAACTGCTTTTACCCAACGATCGGATTTTCCCGCTAACAGTACATGACGGTAAATCGATGCCAGGGCCGGTAGGTAGAAGGCTAGCGTCTTGCCACTGCCGGTGCCGGCACAAACAATTGTTGCCAAACGCTCCCCAGACTCGATCGCACGCAAAATACGCTGAGTTGCTCGCACTTGGAATCCAGACAAACGGACGGTATGGTCTGGATGCGTCAGCAGGGCTTGTACTGCTGTCCGCAGCACAGGACTTGAATCCGCCTCGCCGACCATAGTCAGTACCTGGTCAACTGAGATATCACGTGCTGGATAGCGACGGGGACGGCGAAGAAAGCGGAAATCTGCGACTAAACTGGGAGCCTGTTGCCACCCTGTAGATCCGGCGTGTTTCGGAAATAGCTGTCGTAAGCGCTGCAGTAAGCGCACGGTTTCTGCCATGCGTGAGCGATATCCAGGAATACCACTACTCCTTGGCACCTCGGTCATCCATTTGCGCTGCAACAATTCCGTCAGAACATCCTCGGTGGAGAAGTAATCCTCGAGACCGTCGTTGATTGCTTCGTCGATCAACGGATTTAGCAAGTCGCAGATTTCTTCATGGCTAAAGGTACCATCAACGATGCCCCAGACCAGTAACCTTGCTTCACGTTCTTCGATGCGATCCAGCACCGAGGCAAGAAAACGTTCTCGTACTTCCAAAATGGCTCCGTTCGTTTAGCGCGCTCGTACTACATAGTTAGCTAACATGTTATTTGTGCGTAGCCATTCAATGACCTCAAGGGTCAGAAAGTCCAGGCTAGCACCAGTCCCTGTTGAAGTGGCGTTGAAGAATGCCTTTACAGGAGGGGGTAGGTCTTTGTTTACAACAAACTGCTTTTGAATCTCTTCCAATTGTATTGAGCAAGAGTGCACCTCCTCCAGAGCCACGACCGTACCTGGGATGCTATTGCGATATTGCTGGAAACATCGGTATAAATCGGTATAGCGTAGCAGGGCACTTTTGTTAGCAGGCAACGCCTGTACTATGGTCTGCCGGTGTTGTTCAGGAGAGACTCCACCAAATAGCTTGCTATTGAAGTAGTTTTTCCAATCCTGTTGCTGTTGTGTCTCTGCTTTGGCAGCCAATTCCGTAAGCGCCAATACCAACTTGCTCCAGCGTTGTTTGTCCACCAAGGTCGTGGCTTTGGGTGATTCAACAAAGCGAGCATTGTTCTGGCTGATTTGTTGCTTCACCTTGTGGATATCTGGAGTCGGGGAAAGCGGAATGCCTCTCCCCTGCAGTAAGGTATTACTGCGTATAACGGTTAAGAGCCGCTCCACTAGTCCCTCTAGTTCATTTCGCTTTGCTGCCAGTGCCTCAGCTTCGTCGATGTCGCTGCTAGCAGATTCAGCATGCATCAAGCGTTCGCGGGCATTTCGTGCATCGATTAAGAGCATGTGGTTTCTCCATTTATCCCCAAACTATCCAATTCATTCAGAAGACTTTCAAATAAGACCAGAATCTCATCAGCCTCTGCTTTGGGGTCAACACCGTGGAACTGGTCTTCCAGACCCTTGGCGTGTTTGTCTGCGGCTCGTACCACTTTGCGCGCCGCCTCCGCAAACCGTGATGCCACGATAAGCGGGTTAACTTCAAAACGTCCCATCCGACTGACCAATTGGCTATTGCTTTTTCCGTCTTCTTCATCCCCAGAATTTGCGAGCACGGACAGCGCCTCACGTAGTGGGCTGCTACGGAACTCTTCGCACAAATTCTTGAAGGCACTATGACCCATGCCGATTTCATCAGTATTCCAGATGCCAGACACTTTTAACTGATCTGCTAGAGTTCTGAGTTCTTCTGCAATTTCTTGCTTGTCGAAGTTGTCACCGAGTTCTGCTGTCAATTTAGTTCGAATATTGCTCGCACCCTGCAACACTTTTCGTACAAGGAGCATTACGCGCGCTTCACTCATCGACGACAGCGTCTGCTTCAACTCGATAGTGATCAAGTCGAGCGCATTTAAATTGAGCGTTTCATTCTCCGGTAACCAGCAATCGATTATTCGAGCTATGTCAATGGCATATGCCGTTTTGCCTGTGCCTTGGAAACTGCCGCAATAGGAGGCCACAAGTTGAAGCAACTCAGGGCGTATCCGTAATGCCTGTTCCTGCAAGGTACGCCAGTCTATAAATTCAGTAGAAGCCCCTTCTATCGGCCGTTTAGGGACATTTGGAGTGTCAAACAAAAAGTTAGAAAGACTAGTAGGGGTACGATATCGCTCGCTCAGACCGAGAATCCGGCTATTAGCAGATAGCAGGCGCACGGCTATACCAAGCTTTTGCTTAACGCTGGTGCGTACTAGCACTAATGCTTGTGGTATCAATCGGTCCACTAGGTTACCGATCCAGATCAGATCATCGTCGGCACCGGTGTATTGCATCTTTCCACCATTCAGATGATAGAAGCGGGCCACGGCGGCCAATTCTGCACGTAACTGGCCAGTGGGATCTGTATGATTCTCCGCGACTATGATTGCATTGCTAGCGATGCTACCTTCACCACCTGCATGCGGAATGGATATCTGCTTAAAAGAAATAGAAGACTTGATACAACATTCTGCTGACCAGTCAATCCTCTCGTTAAGCGCAGATTCAATTGACTTCCGAATTTGATTGGCTACGGTTTGAGAAAGGCGTTCACTATTTTGTACCCATTTCTCAAGCGCCTCTGTCAGGTATTCATCATCAGACTTTGGTTGCAAGGCCGGAGGTGATTGGAGAGGTTCATCTTTTGGCTTACTCTGGAGGATACTGTGGAATTCGATGTTCGGCCGATCCAATTTGAAAGCATCGAATAACTCTTTCGGTATGTTGCCGATTTCCTCTGGTGTACGTGGCGCATTGCCCCAGATCGCTACGATACGCCGGTAACGCTCTCGCACTTCTTCCGATACTGGCAGTGAAGATAACCACTGAGAGACTTCCGCATTAGTCCTCGAGGCATTGATTTCTGGTGGTGGAAATTGTCCACGCTCAAATGCTGGTCGACCTGGCAAAAGTAAGCCGCGTAGGATATTGTCAATTATGAAGCGTGGCGTGAAAACTAGGGTATTGTTACGGGTGAGCGCAGACCTCGCCAGTTGTTCAATTGCTTGTTCGGTGTATGGAAATAGCGGAATTTCACCTTCCTTCCCAAATGCAGCCAACACATGGGCATCGCTGCTATCATCATTGTCAGAATAAGGTCCGATCCAGGCGCCGTACACGGAAGATGCACCACCATTCATTTCAAAGTAACGCACTAATTCATGAAAGCCCCAGCGCGCGGCATTCAAGTAAGAAGCAACCAGCGCCTTGGTGTGGCGTAGGACCTCCTCCTCGCTGGACAATTCGCTTTCGACCTTCCACTCGCGTTTCGCACGGGTAGCAATTGTATCTTCAGTATCAAGATAGCCGTCTGTAACGGCGATAACAGAACGCATCGTCGCTAACTCTTTGACACCATCACGTACGCCTTCCTGGATCAGCACCTTAAGCAATATGTCTTGGATCCCGGTGAGTGCTTTGAAGTCTTCTACGAAGATCACCAATTCTCGCTGTTGCTGAAGTAGTAAGCGGCGAATCTCCAGAATGACTTCATGTAAAGTCATACCACCTAGTGATTGGTGAAGATTGAATAACTGACGAATCGCTTGATCGACAACCTTGCTCTCATTGAGCAGGCGAACAGCAGTACGGATGCCTTCGCCATCTCGAACTAATAGTGTCCGAGCGTAATAGGCGTAAGTTGTTGAAGCAGACTTGGTGATATCGATGGTATCTGGTAATTGGAAGTCGTCTACATCGAAGTCCTTGACGTATACCTCTTGTACAGCCTGACTCTGCCCTGCGGTTGCTCGCTGAACAAACCTTGGAAATACTTTCTCGCGAAAATAGTCGACAAGTACGGGATCACCCATGAATTTAGGCAAATTGGCTGCATGCCCCCATTGAGTCTTTAATGCCAAATCCCGTGGATTAGCCCTAACCCGTGCTTCTAATTTTTTTGTTAACTCCCCCAGAGCTATATCAAGTTCTCTTTGGAATCTGATCACTGAAGTTTCGACACTAGGTTTCTCGGCGAGGGCCTTAGCAAATTCTGCCTTGACTGACGCATACGCTTCTCCTGGCAGCTTTTCCAGGATAAGTTCAACGACTTTCCGCAGACTGGCACTCTTTGGTATGCGGATGATCACATACCGACTATCCTCATTCATGCTTTGCAGACGAGCCGTCAATATACGTACCATGTGCGATTTTCCGACACCGGATGCGCCTGTAATGGGTACTACATGGGCACCGGAGGGAACGTCTTTCGTGATTAGGTACTTGAACAGTTCGTCTTCGTTAGCTTCAAATCTTTCACCCGAAGAAATTTGCTTGTAGCTTAGTGGTGAGGGTTTGTGAACAGCCAGCAATACGGCATCATGAGCGCCCTCAGCCTCGTGTTTGATGCAGTCATTAATTTCGTCAGCCGTAGGCCAATAATTCAGCAAACTCATGATGCATTATATGAACGTCTCCCGTTTGAGCAAGAATCCCATGTTTTGACTGACAGGTTCGGTTGCAGCTTTATATCCGGCCTTGTTGCAGCCTTCTACTGTGCTGCGGGCCCCGATGAAATCCGCTGACTCACACCTCATTTCCTTTGCGAGCCTGTAGGCTCAGAGCATCATTCAGGTTCAGTGAGTCACGGTCCTACCTGTTTTGTCATCACACTTGATTGCCTGCGCAACCTTTCAACGTCATCCTCAATAGTTAAGTTAATCTGCTATGCCAGCTGCCTTATGCGGGTCTGGCACTGATATGCCCTGCTTGATAAGCCTGCTCGCGTGCAAGTACTGCCCAGATAATCCTGGCAGTTTTGTTGGCTTGGGCCACAATGGCCACATTCTTGTTGCGACGCTGACCCAGCTGTTTCAGCCAGCTGCAGGTATCAGCCTGATGGCGATTGATGATTCTGGCCCCATGGATAAGCAAGGTGCGAAGGTAGGTATCCCCACGCTTGCTGATGCCATGAAGCTGAACTTTCCCTCCTGAGCCTGTATGTCGGGGGACTAACCCCAGCCATGCCGCGAACTCACGTCCAGAACGGAATGTTCTTGCATCGCCGATGGCGGCCACTACGGCAGTAGCAGTCAAGAGGCCAACACCTGGAATGGCATGGATTGCTTTGACGGACTCTTCTGTTCGCATCCATTGACGCAACCGTTGCTCAATCTCATCGACCTGCTGGTCAAGTTTGGTTAAGCCATGCCACTGGTCTCGGAAAGTGTCGATCAGCATAGCCGGCAAGCGTTCAGCTAGCCGTTCCAATGCAATGGGCATTGCCTTATCCAGCGCAGAGCGGTTTCTGCCCATCACCTCACCGTGCTCAGTCAGCAGCCCTCGCAGGCAGTTGATCTGCATTGTGCGAAACTTGATCAATTGCTGACGCATGCGATGCATCGCGAGTACAGCTTGCTGCGCTTCGGTTTTGACGGCCACCGTCTTGCCAGGCTGTTGGAGTGCCAACCAGATCGCACGAGCATCTGCTGCATCGCTCTTATTGCCGATGTTAAAGGCTTTAACAAACCGCCCTGGCATAAGCCTGACCTGATGCCCCAACTGGCGAAGCTGTCTTGCCCAGTGATGCGCACCACCACATGCCTCCATACCAATCAGACAGGGTTGCCTATTGACAAAAAATGCAAGGAAAGCTGCACGTTTGATGGGCTTGTTAACGATTTCGCCAGTTTCGCTATCCACGAAGTGCACCTGAAATACGTTCTTGGCGATGTCTACACCGATAACAGTAAGCGTCATGTCAGATTCTCCGTTTGGGTTGAAGATCATGGAGATCTTCTTCTGCTGGCAATGTCTGCCAATGCACCGTGAAAGCCCATCTTGCGCTTCCTGTGCACTACCTACGATGGGTGGGAGACGTTCATTTCATTTCCTTGTCGTGGGTTCGACTAATTGTTATCCCGGCTAAAGGTAAAGGCCTTGACGATGGTCAGGGCGCCCTTGCCGGCCAGTGAGGGTGGAAAGCGGCCGAATGGGGCGTGCCGGGTGACCA
>Ga0187844_10001457_pt1 | contig 17983 bp, 16 predicted proteins | sample SpaLakP09_SKY_50_FD_134517 | JGI IMG/M metagenome (GOLD analysis project Ga0187844, IMG submission 134517) | Oligotrophic lake water microbial communities from Sparkling Lake, Wisconsin, USA - SP09_SKY_50 | ecosystem: Environmental > Aquatic > Freshwater > Lake | place: USA: Sparkling Lake...
ACCTGGGCCTGGCCAACGCGCCGCTCAAGCACCTGTCCGAAAAGCTGCCCATCAGCCGCTGGCAGCGCGACCTGACCGACAGCACCGTGCTGCGCAACATGGGCGTGGCGCTGGGTTATGCCACGCTGGCCTACGCCTCGCTGCTCACGGGCCTGAACAAGCTGGAAATCAACGAAGAAGCCCTGGCCGAAGACCTGGACGCTGCCTGGGAAGTGCTGGCCGAACCCATCCAGACCGTGATGCGCCGCTTTGGTGTGCAGGGCGCCTATGAAAAGCTCAAGGAAGTGACCCGCGGCAAGACCGTGACGGCCGAAGCGCTGCACGGGCTGATCAACTCACTGGAAATCCCCCAGGCCGAAAAAGACCGCCTGCTGGCCATGACGCCCGGCAGCTACGTGGGCAAGGCGGCCGAGCTGGCACGCCGGGCCTGACCCTCCGAGGCGCTGCGCGCCTCCCTTGGGGCGCAAACCGTGACTGGGCAAATCCGGATCCTCGGTGTTGCTGGCTTATGGCCCCTGCCGGTTGCCTATGCTGCCGGATTTTTGAAGTATTTTGGCCACTGGCGCGCATCTGGCAAGCGCTGGCAGCTATTCATTTTGTAGTGAGGCTGCATGGCCATCAAATCCACCATCTTCAAGGCGAACCTGCAAATCGCCGACATTGACCACGGCTACTACGCCGACCATGCGCTCACGCTCGCACGCCACCCCAGCGAGACCGACGAGCGCATGATGGTTAGGCTGGCTGCGTTGGCCATCCAGGCGCACCAGCTCAATGACCTGTGCAATGGCGACGCCACCCTGGCGTTCGGCGCGGGCCTGTCGGACCCGGATGACCCGGACGCTTCGCTCACTGACTTCACCGGCCGCAAGCGCGTGTGGATCGAAGTGGGCCAGCCCGAGGACAAGCCGCTGACCAAGGCCTGCAGCAAGGCCGACTCCGTGATCGTCTACTGCTTCAACCACGCCTCGGAAATCTGGTGGAAGGGCATCGAAAGCAAGCTGTCGCGGCTGGACAAGCTGCAGGTCTGGCGCATCCCCACCGAGGCATCGCAGGCACTGGCACAGCTGGCCGAGCGCAGCATGCAGCTGCAGGCCACGGTGCAGGAAGGGGCCATCACCCTGAGCAGCACGCTGGGCAGCGTGCATGTGGAGCCCGTGCGCTGGAAGTAGATTGTTCGGATAAAAAAGGCCTTCGCCGCGCAATAGGTATGCTTTTGTAGCTATTGAATTGGTAGCGTCAATGGCTGTCTGCGTGCCCAGGTGCCTGCATCCGCTGGCAGGCTTTTCAGCTTCAGTCCCGTGGCATGAGCGCGCCACATTGCCAGCACTGCTCGAAGCCGCCCTCCACAATTTCGCCGCAGCGGCAGGCCCAGTGGCGCTGCGGCAGGGCCTGCAAGGCTTGCAGCAGGGCGCGTGCGCGGGTGGCGTGTTCCTCGTAGTCCAGCCAGATCTCGGGCAGGCACTGGTCGGGCGGTAGGTGCCCGGCGGCGGCACCCAGGTACTGCCGCTGCACCGACGCCGTCATGCCGGCTTAGCACAGCAGGTCGGCCCACAGCGTGGCGATGGCGATGTTCGGGGCTTGGGTCAGGCGCAGCATGGCTCCACCATAGCCGCTGCCGGGGTTTGCGTACAGCCCCTGCCTTTGTCAGCCTCAGGGCGCGGGTGGTGGGGGTGTGGACGCGCCTTCGGCCGCGCGCTCGGCGTAGCGGTTGAAGCGCCACGCAGAATGTTCCAGGGTGATGCGGCGCCACACCACGCGCTTCTCCACAGGGCTCATGGCCGGCCAGTGCTGCACCTCATCAAAGGTGCGCCCGCAGCCTTTGCACAGGTCGTCCCCCTGGCTGGTGGAGCAGATGGCGATGCAGGGGGTGTCGGGGGTCGTGTCGTACCAGGCATGCCATGCGGCCAGCGCGCGTGCGGGCAGGTTGCCTTCGCCGATGGTGGTCTGGCGGTGGTAGACCATCAGCGCGTACGCCTCTCCCAGGGCCTCGATCTCGGGCGCCAGTGCCACGCCATCCGGCGAGGGCGCACGCTTGCGCCAGTGGTTGATGGCGGCTTCGATGTCGGTGATGTGGATGGCGGCCATGGATGGGCAGGACTCAAGGGGGCTGGATCATAGCCGCCCGCCCGGGGGATGCTGGCGGTGGTGTTATCGGCAGGGGCATAAGAAGCAGAGGCGCTCATACGCAGTAACCACAACATGCCGACCCTTGCGCGGCCGCGCTGGCGATGTTCCAATCGAGGGCTCGAAGGGGAGTAGCTCCCGACTTGTATTGCAACGGGGCCCGGCCCTGACATCCGCAGTGCAAGGCATCGGATTCGTCGTCAATACGAAGCATCGCTTCCGGCGTTCCGGGCTCCACGCACATGTTCCATGTGCAGAGCCGAGCAAGACCTTTGATGGGCCCACTGTGGGCTGATCAAGGCTGCCTCTTCGCGTGCCGCGCCCTGCTGCGCGGTGGCCAGCCCCCGATCCTCCGACCGCAGGCCCTCTATCCCTGGGATGGACTCGGCGCTACAGTGGCGGCGAGATCCTCCCTTCGCGCTCTTGATACTGAGGAATTTATGGACTTTTTGGCATCGCCCGAATTCTGGCTCGCACTGGGCCAGATCATCATCATCGACATCCTGCTGGGTGGCGACAACGCTGTGGTCATTGCGCTGGCCTGCCGCAAGTTGCCCCCCGCACAGCGCACCAAGGGCATCATCTGGGGCACGGCGGGTGCCATCGTCCTGCGTGTGATCCTGATCGCTTTTGCGATGACCCTGCTGGCCTTGCCGTTCCTCAAGTTCGTGGGCGCCATCCTGCTGGTGTGGATTGGTGTCAAGCTGCTGGCTCCCGATGAAGAAGGCCACGGCGACGTGCAGGGTAGCGACAAGCTGCTGGCCGCCATCAAGACCATCATCGTGGCCGACCTGGTGATGAGCGTGGACAACGTGATCGCCATTGCCGGCGCTGCACAGAACGCGGGTGAACACCAGTTCCTGCTGGTCGTGCTGGGCCTGTTGATCTCCATCCCGATCATCGTCTGGGGCAGCCAGCTGGTCATCAAGCTCATGGAGCGTTTCCCGATGATCATCACGCTGGGCGGCATGCTGCTGGGCTGGATCGCCGGTGGCATGCTGGTCACCGACCCCGCACTGGCCAACCCCGACAAGTGGCAGTGGATGCTGAAGATGCCGCTGGACGCTTCGGGCGATGTGCTCGACACGGTCAAGTACGGTGCCAGCGTGGCGGGTGCGTTGCTGGTGCTGGCAGCCGGGAAGTTCATTCTCTCGCGCCGCGCATCTACGGCGCCTGCCGAACAACAGCATTGATCTGATCGACGGCCCCCGGGGAGTGCTTCACACCCGGGGCCTCGGGGCTTTCACAGGAGGCGGTATGGACAGAGTCATCGTGTACGTGGACGACGCAGCGTATGCCCAGCAGGTGCTTGCGCCCTTGTTTGCCCGTGAAGCAGCGGCACCGACCCAATGGGTGCTGGTGGCCTGCGCCCCGCGCATGACCCACCGCATCAGCAAATGGGTGAGCCACAGCGCCCGCGAGAACTGGCGCACCAAGTGGGCGGACAAACTGTTTGCCCAGATCCTCCCCGGTCTGCGGGCCCCGGCCCACAGCGTGACCACGGTGGTGGCCAAGGGCCCGTTGGTGGAATTGACGGAGCAACTGCAGGCGGCCCAGCCCTCTGCGGCCCAGGTGGTGGATGCCCGCCGCCCCAAATCCGACGCCCCAGAGGATGCGGAGCAAGGCCAGACTGCAGGCCGCCGCTGGCCAACCCCCCGGCCTGGCACCCTCATGGGCAGCCTGCTCACGGGTTTTGGCACACTGTGGGTACTGGCGCTGGAGTGACTGGGTGCTTCAAACGGCATCTCAGGACGCCTGTCCGCTGATGGTGGCGGTGCTGTGACTAAAAGGGCCTGCCAGGCCCTTTTTTGTGGGTCGCTGGCCAGTGCTATTCTTTGGCCATGAAACTTCTTCTCAAATGGCTGCTCAGCGCAGCCGCGCTGTTGTTCGTGGCGTACATCTACAGCGGTGTCGAGGTGAAAAGCTTTCCCTCGGCATTGATCGCGGCCTTTGTGATCGGGCTGTTCAACGTGGTGCTGCGGCCCGTGCTGGTGGTGCTGACGCTGCCGGTCACCATCGTCACGGTGGGGCTGTTCCTGTTTGTGATCAACGCGCTCATGTTCTGGGCCGCCGCCAGTGTGCTTGACGGCTTCCATGTCGCGGGTTTTGGCGCAGCCCTGCTGGGCTCGCTCATTTATTCGGTGCTGGGCGTGGTGATTGAGTCAGCGCTCGGCGGCCTGTTCGCGAAGAAGTGATTCCATGGCGCGCAGCCGGGTGTCGATGATCGACGCCTCGATGTGGTCTGCTGCGGCGCCACCTCGGCGGGCCAGATCCTGGCCTGCTTTGAACCGGTCCACCGCCGCCGCATAGTCATACCGCGCGGCATGGGCCTCGGCCTCCGCGCGGATGGCGCGCAGCCCTTGACCTTGGGCCTGCCACACGGCCGCCAGCAGCTGCCATGCGCTGGCATCCTTGGGGTGGTTGGCCACCCAGGTCTGCAATGCACCCGTCCCTGCGCTGGCCTGGCCCGACTGGAGCAGGATCCGGGTGCGCAGCAGCAGCTCCGGCCTGCGTGTGCGGGTGCCGATGTCTTTGGCTTCTGGCAGTGCCGTCTGCGCTGCCGAGGCATCACCAGCGGCCAGCTCAATCTCAGCGCGCAGCAAGCGCACGAGCCGCAGCGCGGTAGCGTCGGCCTGCGCCAGCGCTTCGAGCTTCTGCACAACCGACCGTGCGCCCGCCATGTCCCGCAGCTGCTGCGCCCCCAGGGCGGCGGCATACAGCGCCGCCGCACGCCGTTGCGGCGGCTGCGCCGCGAACCCGATGCCTTGGGGCTCCTGGACCCATTGGCGCAAGGTGTCCACCCCGGGGTTGGAGAGCACCCGGGCGCGGGCCGCCACCATGGCATGCTCCAGCGAGGTGGCCCCCGCCTGGCCAGGGTTGGCGCCGGGTGGGTGGCGCGATTGCATGTCTGCCATGCGCTCGCTGGTCAGCGGATGGCTGCGCAGATAGGGCCACGAGCCATTGTCATTAAGTCGATTGGCCTGCTGCAGCTTGTCAAACATGCTCACAAAACCCAGAGGCGAGAACCCGGCGGGTGCCATCAGCCCGTAGCCGATGCGGTCCGCCTCCCGCTCCATGTCGCGCGAGAAGTTCAGCTGGTTCTGTATGGCCAGGGCCTGGCCGCCCACCACCAGGGCCTGCGTGGCACCGGGGTTCTTGCTCGCCGCCAGGGCGCCCAGCACCAGCGCCCCCAGCAGCAGCGGGGTCTGCTTGCTCTGCTGCGTGATCAGGCGCGAGATATGGCGCTGGGTCACATGGCTGAGTTCGTGCGCCAGCACCGATGCGAGTTCATCACGCGTTGCCACCACCCCCACCAGGCCCAGATGCACCCCCAGGTAGCCACCGGGCAAGGCGAACGCGTTCACCGTGCGGTCCCGTCCCAGCAGAATCTCCCAGGCGAAGCGCTCGTCCAGCTCGGCAGACAGTTCTCCGCGCGCCCGGGCCGCTTCCATCAGCGGCTGCCAGATGCCCTGCACATAGTCTGCGATGACCGGATCGTCGATGTAGTCGGGGTCCCGGTACAGCTCGCGGATGATGCGGTCGCCCAGTCGGCGCTCGGCGCTGGTGGTGAGATCGCCGCTTTCGCCCAGGGTGGGCAAATGCGACTGGGCATTGACCGGGAAAATCAAGCAAATTGCTACTGTATTGATAGCAATAAAGGCTTGACTGGCGCGCCAGAAAGGCGATATTTTGCTAAAAATAGCGAGGGGATAGGGCCGAGAAGGGGCGGCGAGCCCCCGGTGCCAAAAGCGATTCCGCATGCCCGTATGATGCCCTGAGCCACCGATTGTTTCGTAACAACAACCATTTGACGACCCACTGCCATGTCTTCCCTCACCCACTTCGACGCCCAAGGCCAAGCCCACATGGTGGACGTAGGCGCCAAACCCGCCACCCACCGCATCGCCGTAGCAACTGGCCGCATCGAGATGCAACCGGCAACCCTGGCCATCATCGAGAGCGGCACGGCCAAGAAGGGGGACGTGCTGGGCATTGCCCGTATCGCAGGCATCATGGCTGCCAAGAAAACCAGCGATTTGATTCCGCTGTGCCATCCGCTGGCGTTGACGCGGGTGGCGGTGGAGTTGGAGTCAGTGCCCGCCGATAACGCCGTTCAGTGCACCGCCACCGTGGAAACCGTGGGCCCGACCGGGGTGGAGATGGAAGCGCTGACAGCCGTGCAGGTGGCCTTGCTGACCGTTTATGACATGTGCAAGGCGGTGGATAAGGGCATGGAAATTCAAGGCGTCAGGTTACTAGCCAAACAGGGGGGGAAGTCCAATTGGGCTAGCCCATAAGCACTGTCAGGCATTTACAAGGTATCTACGGGGAAGAAGCCTGTTGGTCGGCCTGTTGCTTTGTCGATACTCGCGGTCCATACCTGTTGACGAGCGATAACGGGAAGAAAGCAGTGTTTTTCCGACGAGTGGGTACTTGGTGATTCCTTGATCGCGGCATCCAACTGCTTTCGGGCAACAGAGTTCTTTATCTCTGCCAGCTCCTTGCACTGCGCTTTGACGTCCGAAATCGCTAGATCATAGGGTTGCCAGAGTTCGAATTGGAGTGCCTCCGTAAGTCCTCCTAATGATTTATTAATAATCTCCAATTGTTCAGTGCCATCACGTGGTGGTCGCAGCGACACGATGTGAATACCATGAGACTTCGGTTGCTGTTTAAACTCGTTTACAAGTTTTCCCTTTTCACCGAGGTCTGAAGCATGCACGACATAAAAGTTTTTGTATTCGAATACCAAAAACTGAGGCCGAGACTCGTGTGCAGTCCAAAGCCCATATCCTAGTGCGGCAATTTGTATTGCTCCGATAGCGGTATAGTCCAGAATGAGTGTGCGAGCACTCTTATTTTTACTGAAAATAATTAAGCTGATGAGTGGCCCCAAAACAACATCCACTGCAGCGATGAGAAATATTATTTGAGTTCCATTGGAAATATATAGAAAAATTGATGGATACCAGCAAAAAACGATGATGACTCCTGCCCCAAGCGCGAATGTAGCGCTTAGAAGGAAGTGGATGAAAAATGCTCGTATCTTTCCTTGGAATTCTGGCATGATTCAATTGGTTAATATCTAATATTTTGCGTAGACGTTATTTTGAAATTTTCAATACTTACGCTCGCCGGGTAAGGGGCGCTTAAATATTGTTTCAGATCTCGCAAATTTGGATTTGAGATATTGTGTGGCGCCAGCTCTTGATTGAGTAGCTTGGGCTCCATTGATATGGCTCGCCAAGCCAAATGGCGTGCCATATCCTGTTCGCCTGCCAGTGCGCTGGCAAGCGCGTATCTGACAAGAAATCCCGGACTCAACGCCGATCGTCCAGCGGAGGCGAAAAATGGGAGTAATCTTTTCGCATTTTCTTCAGTCATGTCTTCGCTGACCCAGAGGGTCATGGCGAACTGTAGTGTGGGCGTAAATAGCCATGCCTCTTGAGCGATCTGGTCGATTCGAGCTTTGTCGGCGTTTCCTGAGAACAGGCGTGCAATGGTCGCATATTGTGATCCATACATGAATCCGCCAATAGAAAAATAGGCTGCCACAAATGCAGCCATGGTGCGCTGTCTTACAAGTGTTGGTGCGGTGGTTGGCTGGTGGGTAAAATTTTGGTCCGAAGCTTTTCCAATTGCAATGCCGTGTAAGCAGCCGAGGCAGAAAGCTACAGGTATCAACAAATACATGTAAGACATTGGATATTCGAGCATGGCTGCGATCATCCCGGTCAATGCAACGTTTAAAAACAGAAACCACTCTCGATTCCTCATTGCTGATGAGGAACTGCGGATTAATATGAAAACAATCCAACTGAAGGTGGAAATTGTAGCTATCCAGCCCAACTCTATAATGCTATTTAATATTAAATTGTGCGCATTGGAAACAGTCCCTTGAACCCATTCGGGGGGGGTAAGGTGCGTCCAGCAAAAATTGAATTGATGAATGCCGCAGCCTGTCCATGGAATATTCGGTAGGATTTTTATGACATTGATCCACAGTTGAAGTCGCTCTCCTGTGGCATCGCCTTCAGTCATTCTCTCGTATCCAAAAAGTTGGAACTTCGTGGCACTGGAAACAATTGCTGCTAGAAAAAAAATCAATCCGTAGAGCGCTGCTACAGTGAGGGTGGATTTTATGGCGTATTTCCGGTCCGAGCGCCAGAGTAAAAAAGCAGAGCCTATAGCAAGTAAGAGAAAGATGCGAACAGTTCTTGATCCAGAGAAAACCAGTGCTGAAGCTCCTAAGGATATCAAAATCAAGTAGGCGAAGTTGGAAATCTTGCCGGATGTTCTGAGCCAAACCGTCGCTACAATTCCCCACCAGGTATAAAGTGCGTAATGATTAGGTTGGCGAAAATTCCCAAAGACACGTCCTGGGTCGCGCAGTGGATTGATGTAGGGATAAAGGATATCAATATCGAGATATTGAACCCAGCCTGCAATCGCATTCAGGCACATCGCCGCAGAAAAAGAGAATGCCAAAAATTGAGCTATTCTTGTCCGATGTTTTTCATCGATAGAGAGGGTGGTTCCAATCGCAAAAATCGCCAAAGCCCCTGCAGCGGCATATAGAAAACTAACGACGTCTCCAACAAATCCGTAGTCGCCCTCTCTTAATTGCCAGGCTATTGTTGCAATTAATATCGCAAATACTGCCAGCGCTGATCGGCGAAATGTAGCCCACGCAGTGCTATTTATCGACTGGGGCCGCCACGCGGTGGCCAAAAGTGCTCCCGCAGCCAACCCCCAGCTCACAAGGGCAATGCTGTCCGTAAATGCTGATGCAATAGGGGGAAAGTTGATCCAGCACAGCGTAGGCGAAATGATCGCTAGTGCTAGCAATACCTGAGGATAATGGGTGACTATTTTCATCATAAAAAAAGCGCCTCGAAAGGCGCTTTTGTTTATAAGCCGCGGATGCTTAGCGGCACTGAGCAGGCAGGTACTTGGCAAGCATGGCCGTACCACCGGAGTAAACCCCAGCAACGCAGCTCCAAGCGATGTTACCACCAGCAGGAGGGGTGCCAGCGACGAGTACAGCACCGTTAGCGGAGGGGCGCAGCAGCAGGGAGCCGTTACCTGCCCGTGCAGTAGTCAAAATGCCGATATTACCGGCAGCATCGATGCCGACAGAGGTCACGTTTGAGGTGGGGTTCGGGGCGGACCAGCCAGAGGCGAAAGCAGTACCGTTTGCTGCATTCTCAGCAACGGCAGTCTTTGCACCAGAGGCAACGACCAGACCTTCAGTCACACGTGCACGCACGGTGTAGTCTTGGTACGCAGGCAGTGCCACGGCAGCCAGAATACCGATGATCGCAACCACGATCATCAGTTCGATCAGGGTAAAACCCTTTTGGATAGAGCGCTTCATGAAAAACTCCTAGGAAAGTTGCAAATGCGTAGTTGCTATGCAATCCGCGTGCCTGCTTGGCTGCCTGCATCGGGCGGCTGCTGGATTGCGGTGCCCAGCCTCGCAACGGGCAACTTGCGCCCCTATAGAGGGGTGATGAATCAACAAAGTCAAGCGTTTGACGGACAAACATCGGCAAAGAAGCGTGTTCTTCAACATTGTTCACAAACCTCCCAGGAGGTCGGGGCTTGAGCGATCTGCTGTGCGCCAAAAAAGCCCCTTCAAACCCTCTGGCCTTACATTTTTGTCAGTCAGTATTGTCAAGCTGGTGCCTCACACCTCCAGCGCTTGGCCCGCACCCAGCCACCGAATGTCATGTGGGTGCAGAGAGCCGCTTATGCCGTCCAACCTCCGGATCTCCTCCATGATGAGTTCGGTCTCTGACGGCTTGGTGTGTGTGATGTATATCGGGTAACGATTTGCGGGATCGATATGCGCCAACTCCTGGGCCAGGGTGTCGGGTGACAGGTGCAGGCTGCGGCGCGCGAGTTCGCGTTCGCGGTTGCTGAAGGCGGTTTCTATGACGAGGTAGCTCACGGGCATCGCGTTAACCCGGTCCCAGAACGGCTGGTTGCGTTCGGTGTCACCGCTGAAGACCCACCAGCCCGTGTGCCCTCGCACGGCGAAGCCGACGGCGGGGACGGTGTGGCGTGCGGGGAGCGCCTCGATCTCTGTGCCATCAATCGTTATCAAGTCGCCAGTCTCGAAAGGCTGGTACCTGAGAAATGGCGACGCTTGCGATGGAATGACGCTGAAGTCTGGCCAGATGGTGTTGTTGAACACATGTGCCTGGAGCGCCTCGATGGTGGCTGGCAGTGCGTGAACCTGTACGGGGCTGCGGCGCAAGGATGAGACCGAATCCAGCATCAGCGGCAGTGCGGCGATGTGGTCGAGGTGGGAGTGGGTGAGGAGCACATGGTCAATGCGGCCCATTTCCTCCAGGGTCAGATCGCCCACGCCGGTGCCCGCATCGATCAGGATGCTGTCTCCAACCAAGAACGATGTCGTGCGACAGTCCTTGGCGATGGCACCGGAACAACCCAGCACGCGAATCTGCATGTGAAGCCTTCCCGCTATTTGCTTGCTCGCCTACTTGGTATCGAAGTTGGTGGCGCTGTCCCAGTCTGGGTTGTAAGGCAACAAACGAAGACTGGACACGCGCTCTGCGTACAACGCGTGCAACACAGCGTGAGACTCAAACTCTCTCAGCCGCGTCAACAGTGCATCACATTGTGCCCATTCCTGGGCAGCATAGGCTGCCAGAAATTGCGTCCACAACTCCAGCTCTTCCGCTTGGCGGTGTGGTAACTGGTCCAGTTTGGCCAGCGGCTGGTAGATGGGGACGGCCTGGGCCTTGCCTTTGACGCGGACACGGTCCATCTGTTGCCAGGCGAATTGGGGGGCCAGCGATTTGGCGCTTTCGCTCACCACAATGGCGGTTCCGTAGTGCTTGGACAGGCCTTCCAGCCGTGAGCCCAGGTTCACGGCGTCGCCGATGACGGTGTAGGCGCGCCGGATGTCCGAGCCCATGTCGCCCACGCACATGACGCCAGTGTTGAGCCCGATGCCGACCCCGATTTCAGGCAGGCCACGCTGCCGGTGGTCGGCATTGATCTGCCCGATGGCCTGGGCCATTTCCATCGCGGCCGACACGGCCAGGTGGGCGTGGTCCGGGGTGGCGACCGGTGCGCCCCAGAAGGCCATGACGCAATCGCCCATGTATTTGTCGATGGTGCCCCGGTGGCTGCGGATGATGTGGGTGAGTTTGCTGAACACCTCGTTGAGCAGCGCCTGCAGCTGCAGCGGCTCCATGCGTTCCGACATGGCAGTGAAGCCGCGCATGTCGCAGAACATCACAGTCAGCTCGCGGTTGGTGGCCTGCATGCTGTAGTGCTCGGGCTGCTTCACCATCTCGGCCACCAGTTCGGGCGGCACATAGGCGCTGAACAGCGTGGCCAATTCGCGTTTGGAGCGGCTTTCCACAAAGTAGCCGTAGGCCATGTTGAGTGCAAACGCCAGCAGCGCCATCACCACGGCGGTGGCGAGTGGCAAGGCCAGCCCATGGCCCAGATAGAGCCAGAGGTTGAGGCCCACCAGTGACGCCACCACGCCGCCGCTGAGCAACACGGCTGCGGACGCTGACAGCAGGGGCAATGCCACGGCCAGCAGCAATCCAGCACACAGCAGTTGCAACGCATCAAACCCGACGGCGTAGTCGGGCCGCACAATGTTTTTGCCGTCCAGAAAGGCCGAGAGCACATTGGCATGCGCCTCGACGCCCGGATAGGTTCTGCCGACGGGGGTCACCCGCAGGTCCAGCAGTCCGGGGGCGGTGGAGCCCACCAGCACCAGCTGGTCTTTGAGTTGGCCCGGTGGCAGCTTGCCCTCCAGCACATCAGAAGCCGAGACGTACCGGAACGAGCCGCCCCGGGCATCGCCCGGGCCCCGGTAGGGGATAAGGGTGGCCAGCTGATCATCCACCGGCAGGGCCAAGGTGCGGCCATCGGCGCGCAGCACAATGCTCTGCAGGGCGTCGTGCGAGCCGTTGGGGACTGGGTTGGCGAAGCCCGGGTGGATGTCTGGCGAGCCAATCACGGCGCGAAACATGGCCAGGGCCAGGGATTCGTAGTACTGCCCCTGGTACTCTGCCAGCAGCGGGAGAGAGCGCACCACGCCATCTTCATCGGTGATCGAATTGAAGAACCCTGCGGTGGGTGCGGCGGCGGCCAGACTTTCGATGTTGCTGCTGTAGCCTTTCCACGACGTGGCAATCAGTGGCAGGCCACGCAGGCGGTCCAGCGGCAGCGCGGGCGGGGGGAGTGCCCCTTTGGTAATGCCGTCGCGGTCATCGCCTGAAAGGTAGTAGCCCAGAACCACCGGGCGGCCTTGCAGTGATTGCGCAAACAGTGCGTCGTAGTTCAGCGAAGGTGCGAGGCGCTCCAGTTGCTCCTGAAGCCCGGTTTGATTGCGCAAGGGGCCTTGGGCCAGCTCGCGCAATGTGGACAGGCCCGAGCTTTCGTCCGCCTCGGCGAACACCACGTCGAACCCCAGCACGGATACCTGTTGCCGTTCGAACAGCTCGCGCGCCAAGGCTGCCAGCTTGTCGCGCCTCCAGGGCCATTGCCCGACCTGGCCGAGGCTTTTTTCGTCGATATCGATGATGACGATGCGCTCGTCCAGCGTGCGGGGCATGGTGACCCGCAAGCGCGTGTCATAGATGATGTTGTCCAGCCGCTCCAACACCTGGAGGTGAAGCACATCCGAGATATGCAGCAGCGCAAAAACCAGCGGTATCAGGGTGACGGCAATGCGCCGCCAGCGGCGCAGAAACAGGTGCGAGAGCTGCTGTCGCATGGGCCTGGCCGCATGGGGGTGTCAGTGGGCGACAGCGGCGCTGGTGCAGTTGCCGCCAGGGCGCCGCACCATGCGCCGACCGTCAGGCTTGTTCGAACTGCATCTCGGTGCCGGCCAGTTCCAGCCTGTCTCCGTGCTTGAGCGGCACGGGAGACGCACCGATGGAGGAGCCGTTGAGCAGCGGCATTTCAGGGCCCTCCACATGGGCCAGCACAAAGCCCTGGTGGCGCTTGGTGATGGACGCAACGGCCACGCCGGGCTTGCCAATGGTTGTCACCACCTTCTGCAGAGACACTTCACGCCCTGCCGCCGCACCCGACATGACGCGGATCACGGCGGCGATGGGGGCGGGCGCTGCCGGGACAGGCCGTGCCGCTGCGCCCACGGGGGGCACCATGCCCGGCTTGAAGATCATGGTCTTTTCGAAGTTCTGGCCCTCGGCTTCCTGCAGGAAGCGAATCTTGTACTTGCCCACTTCGATGGTGTCGCCATTGCGCAGATCCTGGCGCTTGACGGCTTTGGCATTCACATAGGTGCCGTTGGTGCTGCCCAGGTCTTCGATTTCGACCTCGTGTTCTGCCATGTGGATCACGGCGTGTTCCCCGCTCACGGCGAGGTTGTCGATCACGATGTCGTTGTACGGGCGTCGGCCGAGCGTGGTCCGCTCCTTGGTCAGTTGCACTTCCTTGATGACGACCCCGTCGATTGAAACGATCATTCTCGGCATGATCCACTCCTGATGTGATGAATTGTTGTGGTTTGGGCCGTTCAGGCGGCCCCTAGCAATCGGGACATGAGGCCGCGCTTCTTGCCTCCCGCAGCGGCCTGCACCAGCAGCACGCTCACGTTATCACGCCCGCCGTTCGCGTTGGCGGTGTCGATGAGCAATGTGGCTTTTTCTTCGAGTGGAAGTGGCGCGCGCACCATCTCCGCCAGGTCGGGGTCGGACACCATGTCCGTGAGGCCATCCGAGCACAGCAGGAAGAGATCATTGGCTGCCACCTGGAACTCGTTGACTTCCATCATGACGTTGGGCTCCACACCCAGGGCGCGGGTCACCAGATTGCGGTTGGAAGACAGCGCCGCCTGCTGGGCTGTCAGCAGGCCGGCATCGATCTGCTCCTGCAGCCACGAGTGGTCCCGCGTGATCTGCTGCAGCGCACCATCCCGCAACCGGTAACAGCGCGAGTCGCCAATGTGCCCGAGGATGAGGCGGCTGCCATGGAACACGGCGACGACCAGGGTGGTGCCCATGCCGGCATATTGGGGGTTCGACAGCGATGCGCCCAGGATGGCGTGGTTGGCATTCTCCACGCAGATTTCCAGCGCACGCCGCACATCGGTGGATTGGGGCGTAGTGCCCGCCTGGGCCAACCAGCGGGCCATTTCGGTGCGGATGAAGGTGGTGGCCATGCCGCTGGCAACTTCTCCGGCGTTGTAACCACCCATGCCGTCCGCCAGTATGGCGACCTGCGCTTCGCGATCGACCGCCACCGCATCTTCGTTGTTGGTGCGCACTCGGCCCTTGTCGGTCCGCGCGAAAAATTCGTAGGTCATGGATGTGTGGGCGAGCGTCATTGGGCGCCTGAAACGGGCGGGGCTGACGCTCCCCGCACGGCGGGGGGATCCATCACGGTTTCCTGAAAATCCGTCATCTCATGCCCTGTTGCTTCGCGGTCCGCATCATAGACCACTGTTTCGGGCGCGGGCGGGCTCTCGGCACCGGCTGTTCCAGCGGCAGCCTGCCGCAGATCGGCGGCAAACTGGCGGCCTGTCTGGTAGCGGGCCTCCGGGCGTTTTTGCAAGGCCAGCGCCATCACCCGGGCAACGGCGGGAGAGAGGTCGGAGCGCAACTCGCGGATATCTGGTGCGTCCACACTGGCGATCTTGTGCATCAGCTCGGTCATGGAGGCGCCCCGCAGCGGAAGGGTGCCGGTCAGCAGCTGAAACAGCGAGATGCCCAGCGAATACAGGTCCGACCGGCCGTCCACCTTCTTCCCGGCGAGCTGCTCTGGCGACATGAAACTGGGGGTGCCCAGCACCAACCCCGTGCGGGTCTTGCTGGAGTCGGTAATGCGCGCAATGCCAAAGTCCGTCACCTTCACCGCGTGGGTGGTGCTGTCAAACATGATGTTGGCGGGCTTGATGTCGCGGTGCACCACGTTGTGGGCATGGGCGTAGTCCAGCGCATCGGCCACACACGCGGCAATGGACAGCACGGTGGGCACGGGCAGCAAATGTTCCTTCGCGCAGGCATAGGCAAGGTCCCGGCCTTTGAGGAACTCCATCGCGATGTAGGCCAGGTCATGCTCTTCCCCTGCATCGAAGATGGTCACGATGTGGGGGTGCTGCAGGCGCCCGGCTGTCTCGGCTTCGCGGAAGAACCTGGCCCGCGCATCGATCAGCGCATCGCCTTCGAACTCCTGGCCCAGGGCCAGAGTCTTGATGGCAACCACGCGCCCGATTTTTGGGTCCCGCCCCAGGTAGACGACGCCCATGGCCCCTTTGCCGATTTCCCGGTCGATCTGGTAGCTCCCCAGCATGGGCATGCCCAGCGTGGCGTCACCCGGGAGCCGTGGGTTGGCGGTGCCCTGTGGGGGGATGGACGCAGGCTGGCTGTTGGGGCCGCTGCTGTCGGCCTTGCCGCGTGCCCGCTTGTAGCGGCTTCGCGCGTCCTTGTATTGCTTGTTGTGCCGCAGGATATGTTCGTACACCGCCTTGGCCTTGGCGAAGTTGCGCTTGCGTTCGAAGTCTTCGGCCAGGTGGTACAGGTTGTCCAGCAAGGCGTCGCTGACGGGCACTTTGCGCAGGCGCTCAAACGCCATGTCCAGCTGGCCCTGCCCGTGCAGGGCCAGTCCCATCATCCGGTCCGCTTCTGCGGCTTCGGCCGATGGTGGGTAGCCTCGGCCGTTTTTCCAGCCGAGCAGCAGGCTCGCGGCGACCCCTGCAGCGAGCCCGGTGGCAGGCAGCGCCAGCGCAACCCACAGGCCCACGTAGTGCAGCAGCCCCCACCCGGCGGCTGCGAGTGCCAGCACCAGCGCTGCGCCAACACCCAGCGCAACAGGCGCCCGTACCCGGTGGGCCAGCAAGGCCACGTACAACAGTGCGCCTGCCGCCACCAGTCCCGATGCCCAGGGGCCCCAGGTGGGTTGCTGCACGCCCAGGCCCAGCCGGATCGATGACACGGTGCGCGCCAGCGTCTCAACGGGGTACAGCGTGCCCTGCCCTCCCTGCGGCGCCAGCGCCTCGGTGTTGCTGCCCACCAGCACAATCTTGCCCTTGAAGCTGCTGGCAGGCGTTTTGCCGTCGAGCACGCTGCTGAAGGAGTGTGTGGGGAATGCCGGGTTGTCACCCGGCACCGTTTGCACACGCGGTTGCATCACGGCGGTGGCATCTGTTGCAATGTGCAGCCCTCCCAGGCGCAGCCCGGGGGGGGTGTCCTGGGTCTGCAAGTCACTCGACCTCAGGTGAAGGCTGTGCTGGGCCGCCAGCAGGGCCAGCGCAGGAATCCCGGCATTGTCGTAGCGCAAAAGCAGGGGCACCCGGCGGGTTTTTCCATCCTCGTCCACCTCTGGGTACAGGTGGCCCACGGCAGCGGCAGAGGCCCCCAGGTTTCCAGCGGGGTGCTGCGCAGACTGGACGGGCGTGGCGAAGGTGCCGGGGTCGGGCAGCGTGCTGCGGCGCACATGGGACGGCAGCGCTGTGGGTGTTCCCGCAGGGGCGTAGCGCGATGCCAGCAGCACGTTGCCCGCGCGCTGGATGGCACTTGCCAGGCGAGCATCTGTGTCAAGCGCCTGATCGGCGTCGGCAGCGATGCGGCTGAGTTCAGTGGCCAACGGGCCGTTGTCGCCGGAAGCGGCAAGCAATTCCCGGATCTTGCGCACATGGCCCAGGCCCCGATCACTCTGGGGTTCTGTGAAGTAGGCGGTGTGGACGATGGTCTTGGCGCCGCTGGCTGCAAGCTGATCGATCAGTCGCGCGTGGATGTCACGGGGCCAGGGCCAGGGGCCCAGCGCGGCCAGGCTTGCATCGTCGATGTTGACGATGGCGATTTCAGGCAGGGGTGCGGGAGTGGTGGTGCGGATGGCCGCGTCATACAGCGCAAGGTCCAGCCGCTGGGCAAGGCCCGTGACCGCACACAGGGCCGCTACTGCCAGCCCCGCCAATGCGCTCCAGAAGCCATCGGTACGCCACACATTCAGTCGCCGTGCCGAGGATTTTCTGCCCACTTGCTGTTGTTCCACTCAGGTATTGAACAGCATTTCAAGCAATAACTGCGCCCAGCCCTTGGGGCTGCCATTCCTGCGGATTTCTGTACCAAACAACGCAGTGGGAATGCTTCCTGTGCCGTTCTTGTCGGGCGCGGGACTTGGCATCCGGCGGAGGTGCCATTTTTGTCACCTGGGGCGACACTTGCTCCCGGCGTGTGGATTTATGCCACCACCCAGGCATCGGCGCAGAGCGTCTTTCTTTTGGGGTGAGAGGGCCCCGTAAAAACACCTGTGGACAGACGCAGTGGGCAAAAAAAAGCGCCCGGAACCTGGGGTTCCGAGCGCCTGATGCCATTGCGGATTCGCCCGCCTGGCGGCTGCCATGCAAGAGCGCATGGCGGTTGCCGTGGGCGAAGCGTGCCTTACTTCAGCTGGGCCTTGAGCAGCTTGCCCAGTTCCGAAGGGTTGCGGGTGATGATGAAACCCGACTCTTCCATGATGGCCAGCTTGGCATCGGCCGTGTCGGCACCGCCAGAGATCAGGGCGCCTGCGTGGCCCATGCGCTTGCCGGGAGGGGCCGTGACGCCAGCGATGAAGCCGACGATAGGCTTCTTCATGTTGGCCTTGCACCATTGGGCAGCTTCGGCTTCGTCAGGACCACCGATTTCGCCAATCATGATGACGGCGTCGGTGTCGGGATCGTCGTTGAAAGCCTTCATCACGTCGATGTGCTTCAGGCCGTTGATGGGGTCGCCACCAATGCCCACAGCGCTCGACTGGCCCAGGCCGACTTCGGTCAGCATGGCAACAGCTTCGTACGTCAGCGTGCCTGAGCGGCTCACCACGCCAATGCGGCCCTTGCGGTGGATGTGAC
>Ga0187844_10001458_pt1 | contig 17974 bp, 19 predicted proteins | sample SpaLakP09_SKY_50_FD_134517 | JGI IMG/M metagenome (GOLD analysis project Ga0187844, IMG submission 134517) | Oligotrophic lake water microbial communities from Sparkling Lake, Wisconsin, USA - SP09_SKY_50 | ecosystem: Environmental > Aquatic > Freshwater > Lake | place: USA: Sparkling Lake...
CGCGGCGCGCCGCGTCTTCGTCGTCGAAGCAGCTCAGCAGCAGGCCGGTGTCCACAAAGACCAGCATCAGCGCGGCCTCGGCGTGTAGCTGTCGACCCTGGCCTCGGGTTTCACGCCCGAGGAGCCCCAGCTCTTGAACTCCAGTGCCTCGCGCATCGCGCGTTCATAGGCGTCGTCGTGGTGCATCTTCTCGGCCAGCAACTCGCCGACCAGGCGAGACACACTGGTGTTGCGGCGCGCGGCTTCCATGCGGGCCCAGTCAGCCACGCCGTCTTCCATCGTGACGGTGACGTTTTTCATCAACCGCAGCGTAACACGAAGTTCGTGTTGCACGAAGTTCGTGGTGAAACATTGCGCTATTTATCAATTTCGCTTTGATTTTGTGCGGATAGCGCCGAAAGTACGGAATGGGAGCAGTTCTCAGACGGGCTGGCCACGCGCACAGCCCGCAAGCGGAACGGGCGGTCGGGGGAATCATGGCCACAACAACAAGTTCAAGAACGATGCCGCTGCGGCTGCGCATCGCCGTCCTGGCTCTGGTGGGGCTGAGCGCCGCACTGGTGATGCTGGCCCAATCACTGTGGAGCTACACACAGCTGCAGACCAACGCTGCCAAGGCCTTCGTGGCCAAGGATGTGGTGGCCGACATCCTGCCGCCGCCGATGTACCTGATCGAGCTGCGCCTGGCCATGTCGGCCGCCGTCGAGGCCACACTGACGCCGACCCAGGGCCGCGAAACCTTGGATCGCCTGGCCGGCGAGTACGAGGCCCGCATCAAGTACTGGCAGGCCAACCCGCCCCATGGCCTGGAAAAGGCCTTGCTGGGCGCCCAGCATGAGCAGGCCCTGCTGATGCTGGCCGCCTCACGCAATCTGGTCATCGCCCCGCTGCTCGGTGGCGATGCCGCTGCCGCACGAGAAGGCCTGAAGGCCGTGCACCAGATCTACGAGAGGCATCGCGCCGCCGTCGATCAGACGGTGCTGCAGGCCAATACCTTTGCCGAGCAGGCGATGGCAGGTTTCGATGCCACCCGCACCCGGGGCCTGTGGGTGATGCCGGCGGTGGCGGTGCTGCTGTCGGTGTTGCTGCTGCTGTGCTATCTGTGGCTGCTGCGAAGCGTCATGTCGCCGCTGCGCCAGGCGATGGAGATCACGCGCGCGGTGGCCCAGGGCGATTTGCGCGGTGGAGATCCGGTGCAACACGGCAGTGACGAGCTTGGGCAATTGCAGGCCGAGCTGGGCACGATGGTCTGTCAGCTGCGCGGCTTCGTGCAGCGCGTGCGCGAGGGCAGCTCGACCATCACCCTGGCATCCACCGAGATCGCGGTAGGCAATAGCGACCTGTCGGTGCGCACCGAGCAGCAGGCGGCGCGCCTGCAGCAGGCCGCCCAGGCCATGCAGGCGATGGCCGACGTGGTGGGCCACAGCGCCGGCAGTGCCCGCGAAGCGGACACACTCGCGCGCCAGGCCTCGAGCACGGCCGCACGCGGGGGCGCGGCGGTCGGCGAGGTGGTGCAGACCATGCAGGGCATACAGGCGGCCAGCCACAGAATTGCCGACATCACCAGCGTGATCGATGGCATCGCCTTCCAGACCAATATCCTGGCGCTGAACGCCGCCGTCGAGGCCGCGCGTGCCGGTGAGCAGGGACGCGGGTTCGCCGTCGTGGCGGCCGAGGTGCGCTCGCTGGCCCAGCGCAGCGCCACCGCGGCACGCGAGATCAAGGCCTTGATACAGGACAGCGTGAACCAGGTCGACAGCGGCGGCCGCACCGTGGCCGAGGCCCGCACCACCATCGACGAGGTGGTGCAGCAGGTGCAGAAGGTCAGCGCGCTGATGGCCCAGACCGAGGCGGCGATACGTGCGCAGAGCGAGGCGGTCAGCGGCATGGGCCGGACCCTGCATGAGATCGACGAAGGCACACAGCAGAATGCCGCCCTGGTGGAGCAGACCGCCGCCGCGGCCGAGAGCCTGCGCCAGCAGACGCAGAGCGTCGATCAGGCGCTCGGGGCGTTCCGGGTCGCTTGACCCTTACTTCTTGAGCCGCATTTCTGCGGCGCGGGCATGGCCCTGCAGGCCCTCGCCATAGGCCAGCTCGGCAGCGATGGGCCCCAGCTTCTGCGCGCCCGCCTCGCTGACCTCGATCAGGCTCGAGCGCTTCTGGAAGTCATAGACACCCAGCGGGGATGAGAATCGCGCCGTGCCCGAGGTGGGCAGCACATGGTTCGGTCCGGCGCAGTAGTCGCCCAGCGATTCGCTGGTGTAGGCGCCGAGGAAGATCGCTCCGGCATGGCGCAACAGCGGCTCCCAGCGATGCGGGTCGGCGGACGACACCTCCAGGTGCTCGGGCGCAATGCGGTTGCTGATCTCGCAGGCCTCTTCCATCGAGCGGGTGTGTATCAAGGCGCCGCGGCCTTCCAGCGAAGCGCGTATCACGTTCTCACGCGGCATCGTCGGCAGCAGGCGTTCAATCGCCTCGCGCACCTGGGCGATATAGGCAGCGTCGGGGCTCAGCAGAATGCTTTGCGCCAGCTCGTCGTGCTCGGCCTGGCTGAACAGATCCATCGCCACCCAGTCGGGCGGGGTCGTGCCGTCGGCCAGCACCAGGATTTCGCTGGGGCCGGCAATCATGTCGATGCCGACCAGGCCGAACACATGCTTCTTGGCGCTCGCAACGTACGCATTGCCCGGGCCGGTGATCTTGTCCACCTTGGGGATAGTCGCCGTGCCATAGGCCAGCGCGCCAACCGCTTGCGCGCCACCGACGGTGAAGGCGCGGTGCACGCCGGCGACATAGGCCGCGGCGAGCACCAGCGCGTTCTTCTCTCCGCGCGGCGTGGGCACGACCATGATGATCTCGGGCACACCGGCCACCTGGGCCGGAATGGCGTTCATCAGCACGCTGCTCGGATAGGCCGCCTTGCCGCCAGGCACATAGATGCCGACACGGTCCAGCGGCGTGACCTTCTGGCCCAGCAGGGTACCGTCTTCGTCGCGATAGCTCCAGCTCAACCCGCAGGACTGCTTCTGGCGCTCGTGATAGCTGCGCACCCGCTCGGCAGCGGCTTGCAGGGCATGGCGCTGGGCCGGGGTGATGGCCTCGAAGGCGGCCTGCAGTTCCTCGCGGGTCAGCTCCAGTGCGGCCACGCTATCGGCCTGCACCAGATCGAAGCGGGCCGTGTACTCCAGCACCGCCGCGTCGCCGCGCGCCTTCACGTCGGCCAGGATCTCGGCCACGCGCTGCTCGATCGCGTCATCGGTCTCGGCCGACCAATGCAGCACCCGCTGGAACTCGGCTTCGAAATCGGCTTGGGCGGTGCTGAGCTGGCGCAGATTCATGGCGGGTACGGCTTCGTTCAGGTAGCTGGGTTCAGTTCGGGATAGCGGAGGCAAAGGCGTCAATCAGCCGGCGCAGCGGCTCGCGCTTCAATTTCAGCGCGGCCTGATTGACGACCAGACGCGACGAGATGTCCATGATGTGCTCAACCTCGACCAGATGGTTGGCGCGCAGCGTGTTGCCGGTGGACACCAGGTCGACGATCGCGTCGGCCAGGCCGGTCAGCGGCGCCAGCTCCATCGAGCCATAGAGCTTGATCAGGTCGATGTGCACGCCCTTGTCGGCGAAGTGGTCACGGGCAATGGTCGTGAACTTGGTGGCCACACGCAGCCGTGAGCCCTGCTTGACGGCAGCCTGGTAGTCGAAATCGGCGCGCACGGCCACGCTCATGCGGCAGGCGGCGATTCGCAGGTCCAGCGGCTGATACAGGCCCTCGCCGCCATGCTCGATGAGCACGTCCTTGCCGGCCACGCCCAGGTCGGCGCCGCCGTACTGCACATAGGTGGGCACGTCGGTCGCGCGCACCAGCACCACGCGCACATCGGGCTGGTTGGTGTCCAGGATCAGCTTGCGTGAGGTCTCGGGGTCGTCCAGCACCTCGATGCCGGCGGCACGCAGCAACGGCAAGGTGTCATCGAAGATGCGGCCTTTGGAAAGTGCCAGGGTGATCATGTGGTGATCCTGTTGGGGGCCGTCAGGCCGAAGCGCCCGCAGGCGCCGTCAGTGCTGCTGCGTGACCGGTGCGGCGGCCCATTCGGCCGGCGTCAGCGTCTTCATCGACAGCGCATGGATCTGCTCGCGCATGCGGTCGCCCAGCGCTGTGTAGACGCGCTGGTGTCGCTTGATGCGGCTCAGGCCCTCGAACTCGGGCGAGACGATGGTGGCAAAGAAATGCCGGCCATCCCCCTCGACCTGCAGGGTGTCGCAGGCAAGGCCTTGGGAGATGTAGTGCTGAACTTCAGCTGCGGTGGGATCGGCCATGGGAGAGATTCTAAGACTTGAGTGCCGAACCTTGCGGTACTCCGCAAGCTCGGGCACCAACTGACTGGAAAGAAGCGTTGCCTCAGTTACGAATTTTGTAGCCCGATCGCAGCAGCTGCAGCGCAATGCCCGCCACGATGGCAAAGCTGACTCCGACCACTGAAAGGCTCAGCCACGGCGACACATCGCTGACGCCGAAAAAGCCATGGCGAAAGCCGTCGATCATGTAGAAAAACGGGTTCAGGTGGCTGACGCCCTGCCAGAACGGGGGCAGCGAATGCACGGAATAGAACACGCCGGACAGAAAGGTCATCGGCATGATGATGAAGTTCTGGAAGGCGGCCAGCTGGTCGAATTTCTCGGCCCACAGGCCGGCGATCAGGCCCAGCGTGCCCATCATCGCCGCGCCCAGCACGGCGAACACCAGCACCCACAGCGGCTGGGTCATGCCCGGCGGCGCGAACCAGACGGTCACGACCATCACGCCGAGGCCGACGGCCACACCGCGCACGATGGAGGCACCGACATAGGCGATGTACCAGGCCCAGTGCGACAGGGGCGTGAGCAGCAGGAACACCAGATTGCCGGTGATCTTGCTCTGTATCAGGCTGGACGATGAATTGGCAAAGCTGTTCTGAAGCACGCTCATCATGACCAGGCCGGGAATCAGAAAGCTGGTGTAGCCGACCGAGTCGTAGACCTTGACGTGATCCTCCAGCACATGGCCGAAGATCAGCAGATACATCACGGCGGTCAGCACCGGCGCGGCGACGGTCTGGAAGGCGACCTTCCAGAAGCGCAGCACCTCCTTGTAGAACAGCGTACGGGCCCCCGCCAGCGGGTGGCGGCTCTGGCTGACGAGATGGGTGTTCACAGGCGGGCCTCCGCGGCCGCAGGCTCGCTTTGCATGATTTCCAGAAATACGTCTTCAAGATCGGCGCGGCCGATCTCCAGGTCTTCGATCTGGCAGCCTGCGCCGCGCAGCGTGCCCAGAATCGTCTCGACCTCGGCCGCGTCATGGGCCTTGACCTGGACGATGCGGCCGGTCACCCGGGCGCGCTCGGCCAGGCCGGCCGGCAGCGGCTGGTCCAGCTTGAAGCGCAGCATCGTGCTGGCGGTGCCAGCGAGCAGCGCCGAGGTGCGGTCAAGGGCCACGATGCGCCCCTGCTTCAGCATCGCGATGCGGCCGCACAGCGCCTCGGCCTCTTCCAGATAGTGGGTGGTCAGCAAAACGGTGTGGCCCTCCTTGTTCAGGCGGGCGACGAATTGCCACAGCGTCTGGCGCAGCTCCACGTCGACGCCGGCGGTCGGCTCGTCAAGCACGATCACCGGCGGGCGGTGCACCAGGGCCTGGGCCACCAGCACGCGGCGCTTCATGCCGCCGGACAGTTGGCGCATGTTGGCGTCGGCCTTGTCGGTCAGCCCCAGGTTTTCCAGCAATTCGTCGATCCAGGCCTCGTTATTGCGCACACCAAAGTAGCCACTCTGGATGCGCAGCGTCTCGCGCACGCTGAAAAAGGGGTCGAACACCAGTTCCTGCGGCACCACGCCCAGGGCACGGCGGGCAGCGGCATAGTCATTGACGACGTCGTGACCATGGACGGAAACGCTGCCACTGGTCGCCTTGGCAAGGCCGGCCAGTATGCTGATCAGCGTCGTCTTGCCGGCGCCATTGGGTCCCAGCAGGCCGAAAAACTCCCCCTGTGCGATCTCGAAGCTGACGCCACCCAGCGCCCGGACCTGGCCGCCGCGGTAGGTTTTGGTGACATTGTCAAAGCGCAGGGCGGGAAGGGATACAGCCGGGGGGGATGAACTCATGGTGCGGCCGATTGTAGGCAGGGGCCGCCATCGGTGCTGGCGTGCGGTCATCGCCCCCCAATACAAGGGGTTGCGGGCGGCATGGCACCCAGTCAACATTGAGGAGCAAGGTGATAGAACCCGTCACAAAGGTCAGCCATGAACGTTTGCAAGCTTTCCGCCGTTGCCACGGCCCTGGCATTGTTGGCCGGCGGCGCGCAGGACAATATGGTCTGGAACTGGTCGTTCGGCGCGGAGGCCGGGCACTTCATCACCGATGGGAGCAGCCCTGTGGCCGGCCAGTACCAGGTGCTGGATTTCTCGGTCACCGCCAGCAGCTTTGCTGCCCTGGGCAGCCTGTCCGGTGGACAGTACACGATGGGGGCATTCGCCAACTCGGTCGCGGCACCCTACTTCCTGACCTGGAACGGTTCGGCCGTCACCGACTGGCAGCATTCGGGTTCGAACAGCTTCCATTGGCTGGTCTATTCCCAGAAGAACTCGAGCAACAAGTACTTCTTTGGCTGGAACACCGGCAATGTCAACCAGATTGACGCCGCTGGGCTGTGGAACGGCAGCAATGCCAATCCCCTGGCCGCCGGTGCGCTCAGCGTCAGCGCCGTGTCGGAGCCCGCCAGCTACGCGCTACTGCTCGCCGGTCTTTTCGCCGTGGGTCAGATCGCCCGCCGCCGCAGCAGCAGCTGAGCGCACTCCTGCGCCGCACCCAGGCCGGCATTGCCGGCCTTTTTTCTTGTCGTTTGAGGACCGAAGCCGGCTTTTGGGGTTTCGGCCCCCGGGCTTGATGCCAGAATGGGTGCGCACAGGAGACAAGCTGAATGCAAGCCAAGAAGCCGCGCCGCACGGCAGAACGCATCCTCGAGGTCACGCTGGACCTCTTCAACCGCTTTGGCGAGCCCAACGTCTCCACCACGCTGATTTCGGCCGAACTGAAGATCAGCCCCGGCAATCTGTACTATCACTACCCGGCCAAGGACGAGCTGATCAACGCCTTGTTCGATCGCTACGAGACGGCGCTGAACGAGTTGCTGCGGGCCGCCGACAGCGTGCGCAATGTCGAGGACGCCTGGCTGTTCTTCCACATGCTGTTCGAGTTGATCTGGCAGTACCGTTTTCTGTACCGCGACCTCAACGATCTGCTGAGCAAGAACCGCCGCCTGGAAACGCACTTCCAGACCGTGCTGAAAGACAAGTCGCTGGCCGTGCGCGCCGTGCTGCAGGGCATGCAGCGAGCCGGCGCGATACGGCTGAGCGATCAGGAAGCCGAACCAGTGGCCACCGCGATGGTGGTGCTGCTCAGCTACTGGCTGAGCTTTGAATATGTGCGCGATCCGCGCCATGCGCTGGAGCCCAGCCGAGCCGGAGCGGCGCTGATGCGTGGCGCCTACCATCTGCTGAGTCTGCTGACGCCCTATCTGGACAGCGCCTCGCGCGCCCATTTGCTGACGCTCGCAGCCAACTACACCGAGCATGCCAACGAGGCCGCCAAGACCTCGCTTTCTTCGTCCGCCCCCAACTGACCCCCAAGGAGACACCCATGGCCAAATGGACCGCCTTCCCTCACGACAATGCCGACTATGTCTATGACGCCGCCGCGCTGAAGAAGAAGTGGGCGCGGCTGCATGCCGGCGACACCGAGCCCTTCCCCAAGGAAGACAAGGTGCTGGCTGCCTGGGCGCTGTTCCATGCCGGTGATTTCCAGAAGGCCTGCGAGGCCGGGCTGAAGGCGGGCGGCGCCGGCATCACGGTGGCCAACAAGGCCCAGGCAATCTATGCCAACTACCTGGAAAAGAGCGAGAAGACCAAGCTCGAGATGTTCCTGGAAGTGGCGCAGCGGGCCGAGGCCCAGCAGTCCGCCGAGCCGAAGAACCCCAATGCCTACTACTGGCAGGCCTATGCGATCGGCCGCTACGGCCAGGGCATCAGTGTGGCCAAGGCGCTGGCCCAAGGCCTTGGCTCCAAGTGCAAGAACGCACTGGAGACGGCGATCTCGCTGGCCCCCAAGCATGCCGATGCGCACATCGCACTGGGCGCCTTCCACGCCGAGGTCATAGACAAGGTCGGCAAGCTCCTGGCCCGTACCCAGGGGGCGGACACGGCCACCGGCCTGAAGATGTTCAAGGAGGCCCTGAAGCTGAACCCCACCTCGGCCATCGCGATGATCGAATACGCCAATGGCCTGGTGATGCTCGAAGGCGACAAGCGCATGAAGGAGGCCGAGCAGCTCTATGCCGACGCGGCCGCCTGCGACCCGCTAGATGCGATGGAGCGGCTGGATGTGGAGATGGCGCGGGAGGAATTGGAGGAGTAGCCCGGATGCAATCCGGGGCCCCGGATTCCATCCGGGCTACGGCTCCCAAGGCAGCATCAAGGCCAGCACCAGCAGCTTGTTGAACTCCGGCTGGAAGCGGTCGATGATCAGCTGCGGGTGGGGACACAGGGCGTCGTCGGTGATCAGGCCGAACTGCACATTGCCGGCGTAGGTCAGGATGCTGACGCCTATGCCCACATCGCCCGACTGCGGCACCCAGAACATCAGCCGCTCGACCGAGGCGCCGCAGAACTTCAGCGCGGTCGAGGGACCCGGCACATTGGTCATCACCGCCGTGGTCTTCTTGGCGAAGAGGTTCAGCATCGCGTTCTGCACCGGCTTGATGAACAGGCCGGCCAGTGACAAGAGGCCGAAGGCCAGCAATGGCTGGTAGCTGCCCTTCAATTCACTCATGCGCCTGCGCACCTCGTACAGGCGCTCGATCGGGTTGGCGATGCCCACCGGCAGCACCAGGGGCACCAGGCCGAAGCGGTTGCCCAGCTGATAGGCCTTGTCCAGCGGCCGCAGATTGACGGGCACCATGGCGCGGATCTCCTTGCCCGCGGGGTCCTCGCCCCGGTCCATCAGGTAGGCGCCGATGGCGCCGGCTGCGCAACTCAGGAGCACATCGTTGATCGAGCAACCCAGCGCCTTGCCGGCGGCCTTGACGGCATCCAGCGGCAAGGGCTCGCCCCAGGCGACATGCTTGCGGCCATTGGGCTTGCCCTTCAGGCTGGTGCGGGAGTCGTCGGGCATCAGCGCGAAGGCGGTCACGTCGCTGAGCGCCTGGTAGCCCATGCGCAGCACATCGGCCGAGGCCTGGGCCGGAGCGGCCGGGCGGGCCAGGGTCTCCATCGATTTGGCTGCGGCCGTGCCGGTCATGCCTATGGCCTTGACCATCAAGTCGGTCAGGGGCTTGAGCAGCGCATCGGACAGGAAGTCGTGCTCCGCCTCCGGGCGCTGCGCCTTCTCCGGTGGCGCCTTGCCGCCGTCGGTGATCGAGAACAGCACCGACATCAGCGCGATGCCGTCGGCAATGCAGTGGTGGATGCGCGCAATCAGCACGCTCTGGCCGTCCATGTCCTCGACCACCCTGAACTGCCACAGCGGGCGGTCGGGGTCCAGCGACTCGGCAGCGAGTTCGCCCACACGTTGCTTGAGCGCCTCCTCGGACGGCTGGCCACGGCGGGGCTTGAGCACCTCCTTGACGACATGGCGGGCAATGTCGAAATCCTCGTCCTCGACCCAGCTGGCGCCCATGGTGTCGTGCACCACCTTCTGGCGAAAACGCGTGTATTGCAGCAGGCGCTCCTGCACACGGGCGGCCACCTGCTCGACGGTCAGCCGCGGGCGCAGCAGCCAGATGCCGACAATCATCATCAGATTGGCGTCGCAATCCATGCGCAACCAGGCGGTGTCCACGCGCGACATGCGTTCAGGCGTTGGGCTCAATTCCGTCTCCTTGTTTTTATGGATCAACAATGCTGGTTAATATCCGAGTCGTCCATAGCGATAGATACCAAGCTTTGCACCGACCCAACGTCCTGAAGGAGACACGATGAGCCTGAAAGAACAATTCGAAGCCGCCGTTGCCGGCTCCAAGTCGCTCCCGGAGCGCCCCGACAACATGACTCTGCTGAAGCTGTATGCGCTGTACAAGCAGGGCAGCAGTGGCGATGTCGAGGGCTCGCGCCCCGGTTTCACCGACATGGTGGGCCGCGCCAAGTACGACGCCTGGAAGGAGCTGAAGGGCAAGTCGAACGACGAAGCGATGCAGGAATACATTGACCTGATCGAATCGCTGAAGTGATGGGCCAAGCCGGGCAGAGCGCCCGGCCGCATGCACGAAACCGGCCGCTCAGGCCGGTTTTTTCTTGGCCGCCGCCTTCTTCGGCTTGACCTCGGCGGCCAGCAGGGCGTCCAGCTCCTTCTGGATCTCCTGCTCTATCGTGCCCTTGAAGGCACCCAGCAAGAGGCCCAGCTTGGCGCTGAGGTCGAAGTGGTCGGCGGCGACGATCATCTGACCCTTGACGCCCGAGCGGGTGAATTGCACGGTGTCGCTGGTCTCGCCCTCCAGCACGGTGCAGTCCATGTCGAACTTGCGCTCGACCTCCTCGGCCCAGGCCCAGGCCACTTCGCGGGCACGGACCAGCCCCAGCTTGTGGTCGCGGTGTATGCGTATATCGGACATCAGTGCGTCTCCGGTGGCAGGTTTTGCTTCAGTGTGGCGCGGCGCTCGTCGCGCGGCAAGCTCGCCATGGCCTGCACGGCCGCATAGAAGCGCTCGAAATCACCGCCCTCGCGCTCGAACAGCGCCTCGAACTGCGGCGTCAGTTCGTTGTAGGCCGCCAGCACGCCAAAGGAGGCATTGTTGGCGCGGGCAAACCAGCCGTCGTAACCGGCATAGCCACCCCAGGGGCCGGCCTTGAGCGCGGCGTGGTCGGCGCGCAACTCGGCCATCAGCGAGGCCTTGCCCGCACGCTTGGCAGCTGCATCAGCGTCGCTGCGGTAGAGCCGGTCCAGGCGCTCTCGGTAGCGCATCGTCAGCGCGCGAAAGTCTTCGCGGCGTCGCTCCAGCGCCACAAATTCGTCGCGGGCGGCCGGTGTTCCATGGGTGCGGAGCCAGCGCTGCGCGCCCAGGCGCTCCACCGCAGTGGCAAAGGACTCGTTGAACATGGTGTCGTCTTTGACATAGGCGACCTGATGCGTCAGCTCGTGGAAGATCAGCCGCGCCAGCTCGCCCTCCGAATAGCGGATGAAGGTGTTGAGCAGCGGGTCGCCACCCAGCCAGTTGGTCAGCCCCAAGGTTGAGTAGGCGGGCACGCCATAGACCGAGACCTCGATGCCGGGCTCCTGCTGCAAGCCCTGAGCGAAGGCGTCGGCCCGCTCGCGCTGGAAGTAACCGCGGTAGCCGACACAGCCCATCACAGGGAAGCACCAGGTCTTCAGGCTCAGGCTCAGCTCTGGCGCGGCGACGACGTTCCAGACGGCCGCCGGGCGCTGCAGATCGGCATAGGCGCGGTAACTGCGGTTGTCGGGCAGCTTCAGTTCTTGCACAGCGAAGTCGCGCATGCGCTGGCTCAGGGCCAGGCGCTCGCGCAATTCGGCCGGCTGAGTGTCATCAGCCAGCCACTGGCTGACCGGCTTGGCCGCGCTCACCAGCTGCAGATGGCCGGACACCGACTGAGCCAGATAAGCCACATTGGCGCAGCCGCTGGTCAGCAGCACCGCGCCCATGGCCATCAGACTTGCCAAACCTGCCCAAGCCATCCAGCGCTTCCGCTTCACGCCGTCCGCAGACTGTCGGCCTGAACTTCAACCAGACAGTCATAAAAGCTAGGCGCCTCGCCCATATCGGTCAGGCGCTGGTGCGTCAGCTCATTGACGTTGGTGCCATCCAGCCCCAGCTTGCGCCACCAGACGCCCAGGCCGTTGACGACGCCGGGCCGCGCCCGCGGGTTCAGCGCGACGCGGCAGCGGTAGGTGCCGCGCTCGTTGAACACGCGCACCGTCTGGCCGTCCTGGATGCCACGGGCCGCAGCGTCATCGCCATGCATCTCCAGCAGGGGCTCGCCCTCGATGTCGCGCAGGCTCTTCACATTGACGAAGCTGGAGTTGAGGAAGTTGCGCGCAGGCGGCGAGATCATCGCCAGCGGATAGTGCCGCGCCAGCTCGGGCGATGACCGGCGGCTCTCGTAATTGGGCACATGGTCGGGCAGGCCCAGGCCCGACGCATCGGCCTGCACCTTGCCATTGGGCGTCGGGAAGCCGCCATCGGCGAACGGCGCATCGGCAATCGGCAGCTGCAGCCAGCCGGTGGCGCGCAGCTCGTCGAAGCTGAGGCTGTCCACCAGGGCCTGGCGGGCCAGGGTCTCGTCGCTATCCGCAAAGCAGGGATCGGTGAAGCCCATGCGTGCCGCCAGCTCGCGGAAGATCTGCGTGTTGGGCTTGGCATCGCCCTGCGGGGCAATCGCCGGCTCGTTAATCAGCACCGTGGTGTGACCATAGCTGGTGTGCACGTCCAGATGCTCCAGCTGGGTAGTCGCGGGCAGCACATAGTCGGCATGGTCGGCGGTGTCGGTCAGGAAGTGCTCCAGCACGACGGTGAACAGATCCTCGCGCTGGAAGCCGGCCACCACCTTGCCCGACTCGGGTGCTATCGCCACCGGGTTGCTGTTGTAGACGATCACCGCCTCGACCTTGGGGCCGAAGCCGGGCGAGGCCTCGCGCAGCAGGTCGTCGCCTATGGTGCTCATATTGATGGTCCGCGGCGAGCGGCCGGCCAGCAGATCGGGCCGCTCCAGCACGGCGGTGTTCTTGTACGGCGCGAAAAAGCCCGAGCTGGACAGCAGCATGCCGCCCGCCGCTTGACGCCACGCGCCGGTCAGGCAGGGCAGCAGGGCCACCAGGCGCACCGCGTTGCCGCCGCCACGCACGCGCTGCATGCCGTAGTTGAGCCGGATGGCGGCCGGCTTTGTGGTGCCGTAGTCGCGGGCCAGCTGGCGCACCTCGTCAGCGCTGATGCCGCAGATCTCGGCCGCGCGCTCGGGCAGCCACAGCAACGCGCGTTCGCGCAGGCCTTCCCAGCCATCCACATGGCGATCGATGTAATCCTGGTCCAACCAGCCGTTGACGACCAGCTCGTGCATCAGGCCCAGGGCCAGCGCGCCATCTGTGCCGGGCAGCAGGGCGATGTGCTGGTGGCATTTGTCGGCCGTCTCGGTCTTGCGCGGGTCTATGCAGATCAGCTTGGCGCCCTGGCGCTTGGCCTGGTTGGCCAGGGTCCAGAAATGCAGATTCGAGGCTATCGAGTTGCTGCCCCAGATGACAATCAATTGGCTGAAAGCGAACTGCTCGACACGCATGCCGACCTTGTGGCCATAGGTCGCGGCCAGCGCCGCACCGCCGGCCGAGGCGCAGACCGTGCGCAGCAGCTGCGAGGCGCCGAGCTTGTTGAAGAAGCGCGCGGCGATCGACTCGCCCTGCAGCAGGCCCATCGTGCCGGCATAGCTGTAGGGCAGGATGGCCTCGGGGTTGCGGGCGGCGATCGCCTTGAGGCGGCCGGCGATATCGCTCAGCGCCTCATCCCAACTCACCGGCACGAACTGACCCCTGCCCTTGGGGCCGACGCGCTTGAGCGGCGTCAGCACCCGCTCCGGGTGGTAGCTGCGCTCGGCATAGCGCGAAACCTTGGTGCACAGGGCGCCCTGGGTGGTGGCGTGATCGGGGTCGCCCTGGATCTTGATCACGCGCCCATCCTGCACCGTGATGCGCATCGCGCAGGTGTCGGGGCAATCGTGCGGACAGGCGCCGTGGATCGTGGTGGGCATGCTTTTCGACACAGAAGCGTCGGCGGAAGGCGTAACTGCGGGATTCATGCGCGCACTATTGCACACAGCGGCAGGCCTTGCCGCGCTGCCCCCGTCAAAGCCGCATCCCGCCGGGGAAAATACACGGCAAACGAGCCACGCCCGCGCACGGGCCACCAACACACCAGGGAAACAGCTTGCAAAGACGACATTGCCTGAAGCGCTTGGCGGGCCTCGGCGGCCTGGCGGCAGGAGCCCTGCCACTGTGGGCGCAGGCCCAGGAACGTCGGCGCATCGTGCTGGGCCAATCGGTGCCGCTGACCGGCCCGGCCGCCCAGCTGGGCCTGCAGATGCAGGCCGGCGCCAAGCTCTTCTTCGACGCGGTCAATGCCGCCGGCGGCGTCAATGGTTTGCCCATCGAGCTGAGGACGCTGGACGACGGCTACGAGCCCGAGCGCTGCAAGGCCAACACCGAGAAGTTCATCGAGGACGATGTGTTCGCCTTGTTCGGCTATGTGGGCACGCCCACCTCGCTGGCCGCCCTGCCCCTGGTGAACCAGCACAAGATCCCGTTCTTCGCCCCGTTCACCGGCGCCGAGGCGCTGCGTGAGCCGTTCAGCCGCTGGGTCTTTCACCTGCGTGCCTCCTATTTCGACGAAACCGCGCTGATCGTGCGCCAGCTGACCCAGCTGGGCCTGAACAGGATCTCGGTCTTCCACCAGAACGACGCCTATGGCCGCGCGGGCCTGGACGGTGTGTTGCGGGCGCTCAAGCCGCTGTCGCTGACGCCGGTGGCGACCTCGACCGTGGAGCGCAACAGCGTTGACGTGGCCAAGGCGGTCAAAGATCTCGTGCCCGCCCTGCCCGAGGCCATCGTGATGATCAGCGCCTACAAGAGCTGTGCCGCCTTCATCCGCGAGGCGCGCAAGGCCGGCTATGGCGGCTTGTTCTACAACGTGTCCTTTGTCGGCACGCAGGCGCTGTCCGATGAGTTGGGCAAGGAGGCGCGCGGCGTCGTCGTCAGCCAGGTCATGCCCTACCCCTTCGGCGTGGCCACCGGCGTGGTCGCCGAATACCAGACCGCGCTGCAGAAGGGCGGCGGCGACCAGCGGCCCAACTACACGGCCATCGAGGGCTTTCTGGCCGCCAAGGTGATGACCGAGGGCCTGCGCCGCATGGGCAAGGTCAGCCGCGATAGCCTGGTGGCCGGGCTGGAAACGCTGAGCAACTACAACGCCGGCGGCTTCCAGGTGAAGTTCGGCCCGCAAAAGCATGTGGCCTCGAACTTCGTCGAGCTGTCGCTGCTGACCGGCGACGGGCGGGTCAAGCGATAGTACCGGCGGTCAAAGCGCGCTGAGCCCGCGCATAAGACAGCAACTGCTTGCTATCTTATGGCTGGCGAAGGCGAAGGCGCCTACCAGCGCCTTCGCTGACCGCACAAGCCCCGCGCCCCGCGGTGCCGGCCCCAAACTGCCGGAGTACACTCATTTTCACCAGGCGCGCGCTGCCGCGGTGAGCCCGCGCGCCGTCAAACTTTGGAGTGCGCGCGATGAAGCTGATTGACTCTATTCTTGCGGATGCGGCCAGCATCCAGGCCCTGCGACGGGACATCCATGCCCACCCCGAGCTGTGTTTCCAGGAGGAACGCACCGCCGATGTGATCGCCAAGGCGCTGACCGACTGGGGCATCCCGGTGCACCGCGGCCTGGGCAAGACCGGCGTCGTCGGCATCGTCAAGAACGGCACGAGCAGCCGCGCCGTCGGCCTGCGCGCCGACATCGACGCGCTGCCGATGACCGAACACAACACCTTCGAGCACGCCAGCAAGCACACCGGCAAGATGCACGCCTGCGGCCATGATGGCCACACGGCGATGCTGCTGGCGGCGGCCAAGCACCTGTCCAAGCACCGCAATTTCGACGGCACCATCTATCTGGTGTTTCAGCCCGCCGAAGAAGGCGGCGGCGGCGCCCGCGAGATGATCAAGGACGGGCTGTTCGAGAAGTTCCCGATGGAGGCGATGTTCGGTGCCCACAACTGGCCCGGCATGGCGGCCGGCGAATTCGCGCTGCGCTCCGGCCCGGTGTTTGCGTCGAGCAACGAGTTCAAGGTCATCATCCGCGGCAAGGGCGCCCATGCGGCGATGCCGCACAACGGCATCGACCCGGTGCCGGTGGCTTGCCAGATGGTGCAGGCCTTCCAGACCATCATCACCCGCAACAAGCGGCCGATCGACGCGGGCGTGATCTCGGTGACGATGATCCACACCGGCGAGGCCACCAATGTGGTGCCGGACAGCTGCGTGATCGAGGGCACGGTGCGCACCTTCACGCTGGAGGTGCTGGACCTGATCGAGCGCCGCATGAAAGTCATCGCCGAGAACACCTGCGCCGCCTTCGAGACCACCTGCGAGTTCAGCTTCAAGCGCAACTACCCGCCGACGATCAACCATGCCAACGAGACCGAGTTCGTGCGCAAGCAGCTCGGCGCCATGGTGGGCGCCGACAAGGTGCAGGAGTTCGAGCCGACGATGGGTGCAGAGGACTTCAGCTTCTTCCTGCTGGAGAAACCCGGTTGCTACTTCCTGATCGGCAATGGCGACGGCTCGCACCGCGTTGGCGGCCACGGCATGGGCCCCTGCATGCTGCACAACCCCAGCTATGACTTCAACGACGACCTGATCCCGCTGGGCGGATCGATGTGGGTACGCCTGGCCGAAGCCTGGTTGGCCGAACCGCAGAAATAAGCCATGAGCGACAGCAAGATTGAAGCAGCGTTTTCGCAACGCTACGCCGAGGCGCGCAGCAAGTTCCTGGCCGCCGCCGAGGCCGCCAACCTGGACGTGCACAGCCATATCCACCCGCTGCTGGGCCAGGACGGCGAGCAGCTGGCCATGGACGTGGTGCGCGACGGCCCGGCCGATGCCGGCATGCTGCTGATCATCAGCAGCGCCTGCCATGGCGTCGAGGGCTTTTGCGGCTCGGGCGTGCAGATCAGCCTGCTGCAGGACGCCGAGTGGCGCGCCGCGGCCCATGCGGCCGGCGTGGCCGTGCTCTACATCCATGCGCTGAACCCCTACGGCTTCTCCTGGTGGCGCCGCGTCACCCAGGAGAACGTGGACCTGAACCGCAACTTCCACGACTTCCATCAGGAACTGCCGCACAACGCCGGTTATGCCGAGCTGGCCGGGGCCCTGGTGCCCAGCCAATGGCCGCCCTCGGCCGGGGACGAAGCGGTGCTGGCCGCCTATGCCGCCAAGCATGGTGCGTTCGGGCTGCAGGGCGCCATCTCGGGCGGCCAGTACGAGTTCCCGGAAGGCCTGTTCTATGGCGGACGCAACCCGACATGGAGCCATATCACCCTGCGCCATGTGCTGCAGGAACATGGCCGCCAGGCCGCCAAGCTGGCATGGATCGATTTGCACACGGGCCTGGGCCCCAGCGGCCATGGCGAGAAGATCTTTGCCGGCAGGAACGACCCGGTGGCGGTGTCCCGCTCGCGCGCCTGGTGGGGCCCCGAGGTGACCTCCACCTACGACGGCAGCTCCAGCTCCGCGCCGCTCAGCGGCCTGATGTGGAACGTCATCTACGACGAGTGCGCTCAAGGCCAATTCACCGGCATCGCGCTGGAGTACGGCACCCTGCCGATCGATCAGATGATTGGCGCGTTGCGCTGCGACCAGTGGGTGGAAAACCATCCCGAGCTGGATGAGGCCACACGCACCCGCCTGAAGCGGCAGGTGCGCGACGCCTTCTACACCGACACGCCCGAGTGGAAGCAGCAGATCGTCGAGCAGGCGGTGGCGGCCGCCCATCAGGCTGTGCGTGGCTTGAGAGGCTGATGGCCGGGGCGCGTGTCAGCATCGGCTGACAACAGGACGCGTCCCAGTCCGAGCGACGCCAAGTTCAGGTCCGCCGATGATGGACTCCCTTACCGGAGTTCATCACCATGAGCAGCCCGACCTCGCACAAGCGCCCCAGCGATCCGATCGAAACCCCCGACGATGACGAACCGGACATGCTGCCGGTGGAGCCCGACGAGGGTCTGGTGCCCGCCGTCATTCCCGAAGACGAGGAACACGACCGCATGGTCGATCCCGAGGAGTGACCGGCCAAGGCAACAATAGCGACGTGAAGCCGCTGTTCATCGTTTTCAATATCGGATCGGGCCACGGCGACGCGGCGCTGGCACGGGAGACCATAGCGACCGCCTGCGCGCAGGC